>Ga0099826_10000500_pt1 | contig 19172 bp, 6 predicted proteins | sample Mtrugardesep15_FD_76830 | JGI IMG/M metagenome (GOLD analysis project Ga0099826, IMG submission 76830) | Root nodule microbial communities of legume samples collected from California, USA - M. trunc garden sep15 | ecosystem: Host-associated > Plants > Roots > Nodule | place: USA: California... | reverse complement strand
ATGAATTTATTTTTCTTAAATGGTGGTTCAAAATTACTATATATCATAAAAATATTTATTTAAGTTATAATAGATTAAAGTGTAGTGCATATTTAATTATTAAGGGAGATGATTGTAATTCAAACATCTTACAGGGAAGGGGAGTATACATTTTTCTTTTTAAGGAAGGGGAGTGTGTATTTAAACATAAGAGGGGAGGGGAATGTAATTCAAGTATCTTTAAGGGGAGGGAAGTGTAATTTACTTTTAAAATATATACCATTGCCTACCATTTTTTCCACCCAATTTTAGAGTTGAAATTTTGACTTCTTTTAAGAAAAAGTTGGCTTTAGGATAGATTAGGAAAAAAACTTTCGTTAGATATAGCTTTGTTCTTCTTAGAAACCTCGTCATGGTAGTTTTTTAAACTTAATATTGACGGTTCTCACTGAACCTTTAATAAATCAATAGCTTGTGGTAGGTTAATTAGAGACTCCGCAAGACATTTTATTAAAGGAATCTTTTGCAACTTAGGAACCTCTAGTGTTATCTCTGCTGAGCTATGTGCTCTCAACCTTAACTTGAAACTCGCTAGAAGTTTACTTATTCATTCTCTCCTCGTTGAAGCAGACTCTCTTTGGTTGTTGTTAGCCTAATTAAAAAAAGGATACTACATTTAACGCTGCTCTCCAGGTGCAAATATCTCATTTTTACCGAGAAGCTAATAATTGTGCGGATTTTCAACCTAACTCGAGTGGATCTTTTGATCGGACTATTTTGAATTTTCCAACTCCCTCTCTTATTCTTAAGTTACGCCTTGATATAACTCCCTCTCCTTCTTATGTAAACAAAATTTTGATTAGTTCTTATTAGAAAGGACGTGGAACGCTCTCTTTCTTTTCATGATGTATCCGCAAAAAGAAAGTTGACGTATTGATTCTTCATGTTGTTGTGCATGTCAATAGTTCTTTAGTCACTTTCTCTTTATATTTTCTTTTTTGTTTCTATTACTCTATCTTTTTTTTCTCCATGTCTCATTTAATCCATTGTTCTTTTATTCAGATAATCAAATTTTAGTCGGTAGGTATTTTCTCTTCTATATATTTTCAAATTAAATCATCAAAGCCACTAAACCTCAAAGATAACCTTTTTCTTCTTAGTGGTCGCAACCCCCCACCAACACCTATTTTTAATAAAAGTCATTTTGTAGTTGGCACAAAGTTGTGGAGTAAGCCTTAATTAGGTGGAGTGGCGGAGCCAAGATTGTTGTAAAGCCTGGGAAAAAAAATTGTAACATATTTATAGGGGTTTACATAAGAAATTGCAAGCAAATAATAAAAAAAATATAAAGGAATTGTCCAATTTATAGGGGTTTATATAAGAATTTCATAAAAACTTACATAAAAAATTGTAAAAAATTTGGCCCGGAGCCCGGGCGAGTGCCCGCGGTCGCCGGGCCTTAGAACCGCCCCTGATTAGGTGACTTCAAATAGGAAAACGATTATTTATTCGAAACATTTCAACTTAGAGGTGAAAGTTGGAGATCATATATATCATAGAAGTTGGAGATAATTTTAGCAAAAAATGAAACATTTCAACTTAGAGGTGAAAGTTGGAGATCATATATATCATATGTAAAAAACATACATCTTAATACTAATTGGATCTTGAATTTTTTTCCCCTGAAATTACATTCAAAACTAAGGCAAAACGATAAGGGCTTAGAGTTGAACATTTGTGCAATTCTTTTGTTATGGAAAAATTGTTCGTGTCTCCATCTTGTCTCTTCACATCATTCGATGACTTTACACAAAATCCTTCACGAAACTTTACAACAGTCGAATATAGACTATCCTAACATCTTTTTTATCTAAGACTTTACACAAAATCCTTCTACATCATATATATGTCTTCTTCAAATCATTGAAAATATTTTTCATCCATAAAGGCTGAAGAGGAAGAGAAAAAAAGAAGTTAATTGGCCACTATGATGCACAATCCTTGTAGGGTATAGCTAGTGGGTTGGTGAAAAGCTCTTGAAACCAAAGTTAATTAGGATACAAAGTCCTTATTTTTTGACAATAATTAGAATACAGAATCCGCAGTTGAAGGTGTCTTTACACATACAAGACCAAATATAATTGTTTTCAAGTCTTTGTTTGGTACACATCATACAACTACTTCAAAGCAATTAAAGAGTTAAATATATGTTTGGATTTGGCCGACAGTTATTTTTTATTTTTTTTATTAATCGAGTTTGAGTTAAAAATTCAAACCAATCAAAATTTAAGATTAACTAAAAGATAGAGTTTATTTCATGCATGCCCATTGCCCACTCTTGTGTGCACTCCATTCTTGTGAGTTTGTAAAAGATAGAGTATGTCTCTGCCATGCCAATTAGCTAGAAAGCTGGTGCAGCAGTGCATGTTTCCTCACCTGTTCCACCGAATAAATTGACTTATTCATCGACAGTAACATTCTAATTGTATTAGAACAATGATGCTTTTGTCATGATATTAGATTTTATATACAAAAATGTTTCACGTATCCATAAAAAATGTCTCGTATATTGAAATTTGTTTTAGATAACACGGTTATTGGGGATGACTTTGATTGAAACTTGGGTTCGAACTTACAATTTCTCATTAATAAATATTTAGTGCGTATGAGTTTCGTCATTAAACTTTTTACAAACCAGAATAAAAAATGGTACTTTTTGTTAAAGAAAATAAATAAGTAGTCTTGTTTATAAGCCAAATATCCAAGTTAGTTTTAGACATCAATTAAAGATAATTGAAATTTTATTTTGAAAATTGTTAAAGACAAACATAAAATTTATATACAATCTTTAAAAAAAAAAATATACAAAAAATATTAGTATTGTTGTACCTGATTTGATTAGATAGTAGTTGTAAACAAGTCAGGTCACCAACCTCCAAATTGGTTTAGTTTGATTTTTGTTAAATTCTCCTTGACAAGGACTTACGCTTGACCTCCAAATACACCGATTAATTAATAGGTTGGGAAAAATGCAGCATGAGCAAAATTAGTGCTCATCAATGAGAAAAGTGCTTTTACCTACATGTTGCATTTTTTAAATGTTAGAAAGTGCTCTTGTTAGAGGTGTATAGAATCCGACCTGGCCTTGTAACTCGACTCAATCCGAACACAATGAGATAGGTCTGATGTGGTCAAAAAATAAAACAAACATAAAATAGAGAATAAGATATGGACACAACTGAAACAAGAATGTGTTAGAGTTATCTTCGGGTTACTCGTCTAGTACCAATTTAATTTGAGGATAAAAATATTTTTGTAATATTGTTTTATAAGTATTATGTATGACATGTCACTCACAATACAATCATTCTTTAACTTTCACACTTTCTTTATTGAAGTTTGAGACGCTTCTTTACTAAGTTCATGGTTTATAAAATTTTGATTATATATAGCTTGATTTTATGCTTTAGACCCGACCTAATCCGTGTTTTATATTATATACTCCTACACTTTGTATTGAAAAAACAAAGAATCTACTACATGTATCTCTTAATATAAGATCCTTTTGAGGAAATCACACTTAATCAAAAAAGTTGATCTTGATTAGGAATCAATTGTGTAGTAATAAATTATTGTTTTTGTCATGCGGTTTAATTTGACTTCTCGTGAAAAGAAAGTGAAGGAAGGAAGACTTTCATAAAATTTGGTTGATATGCATTTGATCAATTTAAAAGCATCGCAATTATGTGGTGTTTGCTAATGATCGTTACTTAACTCGTACACATTTGGATATATTAAAATGTCGGGTTTGATCTTGGATCAAGTCCTAAGCTAAAGGCTTTCTATTAATGGCCGTTTAGGAGTGGTTGTATATGTAATGTAATTTGCACAAATTGACATACATATAATATGCTAACTTTATACTGTCATGCTGACGTGCTGGCCACTCCATCTACCAAAATATTTGGTGGAAGCCAACGATTGCACGAAGTGTCCATAGTCAAAGTTGCATTTGTGTAATTGGTTTTAACTTGCAAAGGTCGATGCTTGAAATTTTGGATAATAGTTTTTAGATCATATATACAATAAGGCAATGTTGTCCACATTAGTTCTCAATGCACATTCATGTATATCACTGGGAAATTAATATGAACAATATTGGATATGAATCTTAACCACTCCTACAAGGTTGGTCTCATGGTATTCAGAAAACACAACTTTTGTCTTCCTCTCACAACATATACTATTAAGGATAAGGAAACAATTAAATATAAGAGATTTTAAGACTGTAATTGGGCAAAATCTTATGCAACACCAATTAATAATATGTCTCACTTTCTATTGGAGGAGCCATTTAGAGATTTCACTCAATAAAAGAGTGTTGAAAAAAGTGGCCAATGTGTGTTAATTACTAAATACAAATATTTTTCTATATTAAAGCATATAAATCTTTAGGCACATATATTTGTAGGTATACCTACTACTTATGAGAATGACAACATAGTCTAAAAGCTGCAAAAGTAATATAGGTACCGTCCACAAGTTTTTTGCTATTGGATTAATAAGTCTCTTCACACTCCCTGATAGTTGTGGGGCTCATGTAGGTGAAAAGAAAGGGAGAGGTAGAAGTGGGACCAATATGAGAAGATGGCTGAAATTGAGAGGCTGAGAAGGAGATGAGACGAACATATCTACGTGGTCCACCGTAAAATCAATGAAACCTCTCAATCTAACTTTTGATGAAACTTTTGCACGATGCAAGACTTATATCACTTGTGCATCATAGAATTAGCCGTAAATTAAATGTATATTTAGGGTTAGTATATTGAATTTGTTAGACTGTACTTTCGTGGTGGATCATTTTAGTCTTTTACCCTGTTGTGAGAGTGCACATAAGCTTGAAGCAATTCAAGGTAAGAAACAGATACCAAAAGATGGTAGTCTAAAGCAAACTGCATTCTATACCAACAACTGCTATAATTTCACCTTCATCGTATTCTATTAAGCCACTGGGAGGTGCCCAAAGAGGGTGCCAAATATGATCTTCATACACAGCTGAAACATATAGCGATGAAGGCAACGAACAAACTCAAATTCTTCTGCTGTGGCAAGGCACTCAGTTTCACTGACATCCTTTCCAAGCCCAACAAACACAAGCTAGACAGTACACACACTCAACAAAAGGAAAGTCGAACAGAATTGACATTGTGCTTACAACTTAGCCATACTGAGTACACTAGAAACCAATGTGGGTTTTTCGCATAATGTAGGTTTTAAGCTTGAAGTGGAAACTAAAATGATACAATAGTACTTTATTTCATGTACAAAAACTGAAAATCAACATGATAAAAATGTGGATTCAACTGTTATTATGAAGTGAATGAAAATAGTGAACTCATTGATTGATAATGATTGTACAAGTACTTTTTATGTACAAATGAAGTTCTATGCTAGCTTATTGTGCAAGTAATCATGTAGGATTAGTGTAACTAACTAATTAGCAAGGTAACTTGCTGTCTAAGTAAGCTAGTTCTTACTAATCTATCTACTGATCATTTTCATGATGCATTAACTGTGATCACTGATAAGAAAATGTAATTTCTGGTAGTAGATGTGCAAAAAATCAATTTAAGTAAAAAGTATTGGATGCAAATTCAGGAGGGTAGATAACTGTCATGCATACAGTTTAGTAACAGAAGTGAGGAAATCGCAATACATACAAATTCACTATGGAGCTAGTCAACTAGGTAATACACAACAATATTAACTTCCTTGCAGTAACGGCTATAATAGTTGATTCCATTCAAAACAACCAAGGTTCATCACTAAAGTAATGTAGCAGTCATACAATGTGAAGAATACTATAAATTCACACAAAAACCAAAGGGGTTTGATGAATATCAAAATTGGAAATGGAAATGTATTCTGAGAAGGTGAATTTTAGCATGGAGAAGTAAATAGATTGGTCCACATGATAAAGTGAGGTATTGCCATTGATATACTCGATAAAAAAGTCAATCGGCAGGCTATGTTGAGGGAAACATTGGAAGTAGGTTGCGGTAATTTGAAGTGTCTGTATCTTGTTCATCAATAGCATGACAACATTCAAGATGATACCAAAACTTGGCAACAATTCTTGCCATTCATAACTGTTGTCCACTACAGAAACTGAACTCTGCTAATTCAATGATCTATATGGACCTGTTTCAGGTTGCTGTGACATATTGAAAACATTCTCAAAGCATCAACATATATTGCTTAAGCTGTGACCAAAATAGACCCATTCCAAATTGACATAAAATTCATTGGATTTATTTATATATGACACTCAAATTATTGAATAAAGAAATAACTTAACTACTAGGTTGAAGACAATGATCTTCACATACTAAGTACAATTTTGGACTAATCAACGCTTGATGGCTTAGTCACAGTTAAATTTCTTCACGCTCTTTTCAAGAATGTGTTGTGCAGGATTTGAACCAAGATCCTCCCCCTAAGGAATATTAGTTCCTCTTGAGCTGTGTAATTTCAATCATTTCATTGTTTTAGGATCCTTGCTTGGATGTGTGGAAATAGCTCATGTTATGATTAAATTAACTTCTTTGTCTAGCAAGTTTATTTTTATTTTCTCAACTTCAGTACCTACTAATTACTTTGGACCAAACAAAAATTACAAAATCTTTGCTTTTCATTTTGGCCCAATAGGTCTATTGTATTTAATAATGCCTTGCAAATGACTAGACTAACCTTTCTCGTGATTCACAATATTAAGTCAAGAGAAATGATAAATAAACACATAATCTAACACCGGCATCTTGTTGGTTGGATTCTTTTTATCATTTCGCTAATCTCTGGATGCATGCATAGAAATGGGATGTGTTGCACAACCCACCTAACATATACAGAGGCAGAGTCAAGTTGTAACTTTATGTGTTTCAATAACACGGTTCGTTCATCAAGAGAAATGACAAGAATTCATCATTTCTTAGTTGTTACTTTTTCTCTTTGTCAATTTTGTGTCTTTTTTTCGGCATTCAAAATTGATTTAAAATAGATTGATATTGCAAATTTGGTGTTGATTTAAAGTGAGTTGAATATATTAATTTGTATTTAGATGCATTCATTTGACAGTAATTTTAAGATCAATATTTTATATTTTTACACAAAGATCAAAATTATTTTTAAGTGTGTAATTAGTAATAAAGAATATTAATATATATGTACATAAAAATGTTAGAAAAAAATTAGAATTGATTCAAACTCAATGGAAAAAAGTACAACTAATTTGTTTCAACTTCGAATTAATTCTAGAGGTAAAAATGATTCTCAATAATAAATAAAAACAAAACAAACTATAAATTACAACCCAACCCTCTAAGTATTGTTCCTTTTGGAATTTTGGCCCTCAGACCAATTTGAACATATTCAATGCACACGTGTGTAACTTTTGATTTAAAAATAAATAAAAATGACAAATGTGTAATGGTTTTATTTAAAACAAAAAAGAAATCCTTATTTCTCTTCTCTCTCAAATCTCTTCTTCTTTCTCCTCTCCTTTGATTCATAGTTATCAACCGAAGCATTGTTTAACTTAATCACAAATTCATGTGTGTCAATTACCAACAACAACACAAGATGAATACTTCTTCACTTCATCAAAATCAACAAGATTAACTTTGATTATGATGATGTGAAAAAGTATTCATCTTGTGTTGTTGTTGATAATAGTGGAATTTTGCTTAATAGAAACTATGGTTCATTAATTAATGCACGTGAATTTGTGATTATGTTAAACAATGATAGGGTTGATAACTATGAATCAAAGGAGAAGAGAAAGAAGAAGAGATCTGAAAGAGAAAAGAAAGAATGATATTTTTGTTTTTTTTAATTAAAACCATTACACATTTGTCATTTTTATTTATTTTTAGAGAAATGCTAGCAACACACCTTCTAATACATACTTTTCAACACACTCTTTTTGATTGGTTAAAATTCACATAGGTCGCACCAAATCATGTGGGTCCCATATCAATTTGGTGGGACCCGTACAAATTTTAACCAATCAAAGAGAGTGTGTTGAAAAATATGTTGTTAGCATTTCTCTTATTTTTAAATCGAAAATTACACACGTGGCATCCACGTGTGCATTGAATGGGTTAAAATTGGTATGGGGCCAAAATTGCAAAAGAGACAATAGGGTTGGGTTGTAATTTATTTTGTTAGGGGACCAAAATCGTAAGATCATAATAATTATGGGGTCAAAACTGCTATTAAACCTAAAAACTAAAGTAAAGCTATGTTTGGCCATAGTTCAAGTTTGGGAGTCCCTACCGTAAAACAAATCAATCACTAATTCATTTGCATATATATTTATAAACTAAATGTTTGTAACACTAGGATTAGGCAAAGCTAATTTGAGAAACTCCCTGTCATTTTCCAAGTTGGCTATATTGTGCATTTCCATTGTCACCCAAGCTTCCATACCTTCATCTGTTTCCATAATAACAGCTACATTGGGAAGAGTTTCTTGATCACCTCCTCTAACACCAACCCAAAAAGGTTTGCCCCAACCAAAATCAAGTTCACTAAAATTCAAACCACACAAACTAGTCAAAACAACTGGAATTAGACTTGTTGTTTCTATACCTTGTGGCAAATCCACACATTCATTGCTCCCTAACATACTTGGGTCACTCTTCACTCTTAAAAACAATTCCTTTGAAATCTTCCCAAATTTCTCCTTACAAATTTTAGCCAAATATTTAATATCGGTTTGTAAAGTAACACTTTCACAAAACACCATCACTGGCCATAAAATGTTTCCTATTGTGTATTTAGAAAAAGGCTCACCCATCCTTCTCCTCATGTCCAAAATATGCATAGCCAATGTTGGTATATTGCTATCTACACCTCCCTCCATTTTGCATGCAAGAGTCATGTGTTTCCAAATGAAAGCAGCCAATGCTTCATATCTTGTAGGAAACTTAGAATTTCCATTCACATTATCGTTATCATCGTCATCTTTTGCTTTAGCTCTTAGAGTTTCGATGGATTCAGAGCCGAACACGAATCTTCTTGTGCTACATTTTTTTTGTACGTCTATGTCCTCATTAGTAATCTTACCAACATGATTTATTGGTGGAAAGAAAGAAGAAGCGGAAAAGAAATCGGGGCATGGTAATTCGTCTCTAGAGACACCGCGACAAATGGCAGCCCATGTAGTTTGGAAGAGGCTTCCCGAACAACCGTCGAGGAGGGTATGGAGATTGCAAGTACCTATAGCTATTCCACCACAATTGAATATATTAACTTGTACAAGTACTTGCGGTAAATCTTTTTCTTCATTTGAGTGCATCTTATTAGGCTCACATGGAAGCAATTTATTTAGAAACTCTAGTTTAGGTGGTGTGAGAAATTCAACTGTGGTTTGATTTACCTTGGCTTCCAAGTAAATAGCACCTTCATCATTGCAAGTGATAAAGGTGTGATCATTTCTTCTGCCTGCTACAGGGTAGAAAATGGTTAATGTTTCTGAAAGTGAATTTTTTAATTGAGAAATGAAATGGGAGATTTCTGTTAGGCCTTGTTTTTTAGGGTAAAACATAACCATTGGTAAATAGGTTACTAATTGAAGCTGATCAAATAGACAGAGTTTGAAGAATTTGTGTTCATTTGGTGTTGGAAATGATGGTTTTATTGTTTCTCTTGATGTAATTGTGATATCCATAATAATCAACTACTTTATGTTAACATGTTTGATGTCCCTTTAAATTGATTGGTTTTATAAAGGGTGTTTAGTAAACCTGTTAAAGGGACAAGTTACTGATTAGAATTGAATTTTACTAATAGAAACATCTAACTCCATATAATTTATCTAGTTATTAATTAGTGGAAGTTTTTCATTGTATCAAAATAATTAATGGTTTATGGAAGTCTATTTCTAACGTTAGCCTCTTGATAGTGTGTTACATATTATGATCTTTCATTTGACCCCAAAAAATAAAATAAAATTATAAATACTTTTTCAAAGAAAGTGAAACTTAAAAATACTGCATGAGTAACTTGTATTTTGGATCCCTTATTAAAACTGTTATAACTCAACGTTTAACTCAAACGGTTTTTAAAATGAAAACAAAAGGTGAACTTTCATAACTCATGGTTTAACTCAGACGGTTCTTATAAATGATACCTGCATATCTACATACAAGTTTAATTTAGATAGAATTCTAGACATTTACAATTAATGGTGAGGTTTTTTCTGGCGTGCTAGATTCAGTGTAGGCCCAAGCAAAAAGCAACCAAATAAAGGTCTCTCACTCTGAAGGTCCTGTCTTGTCTATAAATAAATCCGTTTGACAAAAATTGTTACATGAATCAACTGACTCAAATTAATGATTGTCTCAACCACTGCAATACAAGAAGGGTGGACAATGTAGAGTATCACCATATGTTGATCTGTTCAGATGATCGTGTTCATTTCACTCTGATGAAACTTCAGAACGACGACGAAGTGATAATTGTATTCTCTATATTTTGTAAGTATAGTTCAAAGAGATTGAATGAGTTAGACGCTACCTTTGTGAGATTTGTTCATGTTATTCGAAAAAATTTGATTCGGCCCATGACACACAAAGAAATTAGGGCTTACATATATGAACCCGATGAAGAAATTAGTTTTACTCATTTACGATCTTGTTTGTGTTTAATTATGTTGTTGCAATTATTATTGTTGTTTTATTACTTTGTTGAATTTATGTCGTTGAAAATGGTTTGATTCGATTATGTTGTTGTTGCTCTTGAGGTAAAATGTGATCTAATGACAGGTTGTTTTGTTTTCTATGTTAAGATTGATTTCTATTCTATAATCATAAAAGGCCAAGACTCGATTCAGATAATTCGAATAGGGTAAAATAAGAATTTTGGAAGGCGTATGAACGGTAAAAAAAATATTTGTAACATAGAGTCTAAGTCTGAAAAACCAAAACTACGTACCAAGATTAAACGAAAGATTCATTGGATTCTTACCGTGTTTTCTGGTTTATTTTCATTGCCAAAATGGCGAAAATGGCTACAAAGAGTTTTATAGTGATCCTTTGCTTTGTTTACCCATTTTTTTTAGTCTACGTACTCTTTATACAAATTAGTTGATTCACCATGGTTTGCTGAATTGTCAACTACCATTCAAAACCTATTATATATAACTTATAAGTCAAAATATAAGGTGCATCGACGCTTTGAAGATATTGAGAGAAGAAAATTCATTTGCCTTAGCATGTTATTAAGCATCACATGACAAAACTTGCACGTATCCTCATATTTGTTCGATTTTAATCTTTTCAAATTATTGCATGGTCAACTATTTTAAATATTTTCATTATGATTTGAATTAGTGCAGGTAGGATCATTCACTTTGGTTCGTTTTGTAGACTTTTTTTTTGTTACAGATTCATTTTCAAAGCACGCCCTTTTTGAAAATTGTTATTAATAAAAATCTTTGATTTTATTTTTCCAAAAAAAGAAACATAAAAATCTATATTAATGTATTTGAAATTCCAAATTTTGTTTTTTCGTATCAAACAGTTGATTTATGAATCCAAATTCTCTACATTTAGAAAATACAGTATACTATAAATCAATTGATCTTGACGATCAATTTGAAATTTGTTCATTCAAATTACACTTTCAGCTAAAATTTTCTTTCAAAGTAAATCATATTTATAAAGGATATTAAAATCATTACGTACCATTCTTACTTGACGGATTCTTTACAATTAATTGTCAAATGCAATGACACCAAAAAGGAAAGTACAAATGCAAGTTTAGGTGTTATCACTTGTTGACCAACTACACGGTTGTAGGCATGGTAACCAGGGGGAGTGGGTACAGGATTACTTTTTCCGTTTTCATACCTTAATCTCATATGTTTATTTGTTACTCTATCCATATTCAACAAGGATGAGAAATCGAATATCATCCTCGTCCCCGACAGGTTTGGGTGTTTCCGTCTCATTTTCGTTCCTGCATTACGGATTTTTTTTAATAAAAAAAGAAATATTTTTCAGCCCTAACGCAATGTTGTAATACATTATCCAGCAAAGGGATGATGACGATCGATGACTATGATGATGGAGAAGAGAAAGATCGAGGGTGTGAGATGTGGAAGGAGAAGAGAGAAATCAGAGAACTAAGTGTCGTCTAAAAGACTTCTGATTGTGTAAGTGAAATAATTTAGGGTTTGAGTTTTTATTTATATAAAAGGGGTGATAAATTGATTTTTTTACATTCGAGATGGGTTTGTGTATGAGTTTGGGGTGGCTACCTATATCCTTGTTACTCGTTCCGTACCGTGTTTTGAAATCGGGAAAAATCCAAACTCATACTCAAACTCAATCAAAACGAAAAAAAATCCATCAAATTGAATTTGGTTTAGACCGCTATCCACAAATACAAATTTTGTTGTTGTCATGTCTACATGGTTGCATTCCTCACACATTACGGTGTAATTTGAGTAGAGAGTGATGTTCTGAATTAGATGGGATAAGGAAAAAGCTTGCATCTATCTTTTTTTGTTTGAATAAAGCTTGCTTCTATCTGTTTTGTTAACCAAATTCTTATTCATTTTCAAAGAAAAATGTGTTATCTTGCTTAAGCACTTAATAAAAAACATGGCTAAATTGTTATTTTTTTTCCAACTAATTTATTAGTATTATTTTTCTCTCATAACTAATTGTTATATTCAAATCTTTTAATTGTACTTCTATTATTATTCAAGTTGGTCTTTTTCATTAACTTTTAATTGATGAAGGTTAATTTCTTGTAATATTTGTATCTTTTTTTAAGAAACTTGTCAATCGTGAATTAAAGAGTTGCTCTCTTCCCCTACGTTGGTTGATTCGGGATGAACCGAAAATATCATGGTGTTCGCTCTTCTTCTCTTTTATCTTATTGTTATTGTATTTGTTTTGTTTGGTCCCTTTAATTATTGGTTATCACTATTTTTTCTCCACACATTTAAGTAGTTTATTTCCTACTGTTTCTAGTAGTTTATTTCCTACTGTTTCTAACTGGGTAGCAGGTAATATGTCCCAATTCAAAGATGGTCCTATGAAAGACTACTTTTTTTTTGGGAGAGACTATGAAAGACTGCTTACATATGTCTCAGCCGTGAAGTAGAGGAAGATATCCAATTATCAAATAAGCCTCTAATCACCTGCCAGTACACAAAAATGGTTTGTATAGAGATAAATAAATGTAAATAAGATTTTTTTTAATCAGAGTATCATCTGCGTACAACTTTAAAAATTAATCAATTAAGTCGAGTAAGACCGTGATGATTAAACTCTCGTTAGAAAATTTAACATTGTTGTATTTAGACAGAGACGTATAGTTAAACTGAAAAACATCTATTACCATCTCATTCAAGGAAAGCTTCAAATGAAAATTTCGTTTAAATATCTTAGCCTAAAATGCCATTTTAAGTATTTTATCATTTTGTTGTAATTTTTTTTACACTAAAATTTTGAAAAAATCTCTAAAAAAAGCTATTTCAAATAGCTTTTCATAAAAATCATTTTTGAAAGATGTCATTTTAAAAAATATGTGATTTTTACTATGTAAAATCTCGAACAATGAATATTAAGTTAGTGAATGTCAAAATCTCTTTTTTAACTTGTACTATTTTTGAATGAATTTTCAAAAAATTCATTTTTAAAAAAATCTAAAACAAACAGGCTCATAGTTATATGCGTAAACGGTGTAAAGAAGTCCTATAAATACGGAGATATCATTTTATTTTAAAGACCATACACTAATAATATATGTCACATAAGCTTAGCTCGAATGATAGAAACATTGCATAATATATGTAGAAGTTGAAGTTCAAACTCCAAACATTATACTTATTCATCTTAAAAATGTGAATTTTTAGTCATTAAACTACTTGAAAAAAAAATTATAATAATTAATATCCATCCATGATAAGATATTAATGAAACCTCTAGAGAGATACAGTTGGATACAACAGTGACATCTATGTTATATTTACAAAGAGTCGAACACTATGATATGATAAGAAACTATGAATATCTAAAAATGAATACCGGGTTCGAATCTTAGGGGAAACAACGCTTGGCCAGTGTGCATGTCTCTACGCACGAGCCAAAAAAAAAGTGAATACTATGTCATATTTACCAGCGATGAATTGATTTAAATGGTAAAAAAAAAAAAAATGTGCTCCCATTGTTGTCAGAAGCGTCCATGAAAACTTTATAACAATATCACGGTAATCCAAAAAGTAACCATGAATCTAAAAATGAATCCTATTTTTTTTAAGCTCCTCAAGAATAAATGTTTTAATAAAAATAATTATAATTTTAAGAGTTTGATTTAATGATTAAAAAAATTTGACAATGGACATGCGAGATCCTAGATTCGAATTCCGCTAGTACTTTAAAGGGAGGTAAATGCAAAACACTTTTTTTTAAGTCTTAAAACCTTAATATCTTAAAGCGACATCATCATCCACTTCAAAAAAAAATTATCTAAATTCTTTGAGCTCTAGAAACTTCATCGTCTTAGACCGACACCATCCTCCACTTTGAATTTTTTCTATATAAAAAAAATCAATATTAATAAGGAAAATTCGTAAAGTTGTCATATTTATTCATCCATTTATAATTTTTCTTAATTTGTTAAGAATTAAGACTAAGTTATTTGACTACAATAATTGCATAAATTCTTATTATCTTTATCTCATTATATAAGTCTCATTTATAATATTTCTTAATCACAAATAATTGCCACTCGAAAAAAACTTTTATTTTTACTTTATAACAATGTTTCATTTAATTGAATAACTCTTCTAACTTTTTAAATGACAAAAAGGAGATTATCTTAAAATGACACATTGTAACCAAAAAAAAAATCTTAAAAAGACACATAATATGATACAAGACAATAATGCATAACTTTTTATACAGATTTTGTCCATCAAAAGTAAATCTCTCATCCAATCCAATCAAGATCCATATCAATATCAATATTAGACATATCATATAGATAGTCTGTCATATTAAGCTATGCTTAGTTTGTTAATTTAACAAAGAGACGGGTGAAATGATACACAAACCATTTTGAATATGATATGGACCCCACTTTACATATATGACCAAAAAACCGAAGTTAGAGCCACTTTTGAAGTTAAAAACCACTAACATAGGAGAGTGTCTTTGTCCTGCTGTTTTTGGCGCTTTCATAACCACTCACAATTTTCTTAGTTTCATTTCTTGCCATATTCACCATATAACATTAATTAAATTCAGTCAAAAAAATTAAAACATTAAATTCATTTTTTTTTTTTAGTTTTCCTCGCCACCTTAAACTGCGTCGGAAACTGTTAAACCTTTTCCTTCAAACGTTAAACCATCATTTCTTCATTGCTCTGTTCACCAAAAATGGGGTTCTTTGAAAGTTTCTTGGGTGTTTTTGGTTTTACTATTGGAATTCCTCTTGGTCTTCTTCTTGGTTTCTTTCTCTTTGTTTATTCTGAATCAAAGCAAGTCAAGGTTAGTGTTTTCTTTTAATCTTTTTGCATGATCATTTTTTTCATTTCAATTTAACCCACATTTGTTTTTATCAGTTTTTTCTGAACTGAATTGAGGTTTAGACACCCTTTTAGATTATGAATTCTGGGCATGCTTCAAAATTTGATTTTTTGTTTTAATTTTTTATATATTGCAGGATCCTGTTGTTAGACCAATTAGTGAATTAGGCCCACTTGCTTTGCAAGAACTTATGCCTGAGATTCCTCTATGGGTGAAGACACCTGATTATGAAAGAGTTAGTTTTATCAATATTTTGTTTCTAAGTTCTGAACTTTAACTTTTGATGATTTCACTGTGTTATTGTGTTATTGATATTTGCATGTTTCATCAGGTTGATTGGTTGAACAAGTTTTTACTTGATATGTGGCCTTTCTTGGAAAAGGTACTTGATTCAGTGATCATATGGGAAAATTTGTGTTTTTATTAGATGATGGTGATTGTTTGATGGTGTTTTTGTTTTTGTGTGCAGGCAATTTGTGGGATAATTAGAACTACAGCACAACCAATATTTGATGAATACATTGGAAAGTATCAGATCAAGGCAATTGAGTTTGATCAATTGAGTCTTGGTACTCTTCCTCCTACTATATGTGGTAAGTTGATCTTTTTGTGCTGTGTTTTGTCGTATAATCCGAAATTCAACTGTTTTAGAAGAAATTTCGTGTTAGTACATGGTTAGATGTCATTGTGTGTCATAAAGATAGAGTAGTAGAGGTGCAATTGAGTTGAGGAGATCAATGGGAAGGTTGTGTCATAAGAGTTCTTATCGCTGATTATAGTTTGGCATTCTGGGACCTAAAATGAATTGAATGAAATTACTGGATGAAACTACTAATTGAAATGCAAATTGACATTATATTTGTGGCTCGAATAATGAAGAATGTACGGTTCTGCAATGTAATCCCATTGACATGTGCCGTAAATATCTTCTCAGTAGCAAGCACGTCCAAATCACCCAATCTAGACGTAAAATAAATGTAAAAGGATAGATCATACACGTTCAAATATGAATCCTTCAGAACATAATGAACGCGTGAATGATTTCTCATGAAGAAACAAGCACTTCACATAAGTTTTTCTTATCTACCCTTATCAAATATCGATATACTTTATAAAGTTCACTTAACACTTTCTGCAACCTATACGTTCATGTAAGTTAAAGGTATTAAGGTCTTGTCTTATATTCAATTTGTTTTCACTGTTTGTTGTAATTCTGCAGGTATGAAAGTTTTGGAAACAAATGAAAAGGAATTGGTCATGGAACAAGTCATCAAATGGGCTGGCAACCCAAACATAGTATTGACCTTGCATGTGTTGTCTATGAAGATCAAAGTGCAGGTCTGTTAAGCCTGCCCTCACAGAAAATTAGAAAATAATAATTGTTATTTAAGTTCCTCTAATATTGATTTTGATTTTTCTCAGTTGGTAGACTTGCAAGTTTTTGCGACGCCGCGGATAAGTTTAAGACCTTTGGTGTCTACACTTCCATGTTTTGCAAAGATTGTGGTGTCTTTGATGGAGAAGGTAAGGGAAATAATCTATTTCTTCTAATTTCACTTCTCGACTTTTATATTATTAGAAGTCAGAAAATCCCTTCTTATCTGATAAATAATTATGTTCAATGTACAGCCTCATGTGGATTTCGGTTTGGCGATATCTGGAGGGGACATCATGTCAATACCTGGTCTTTATAGATTTGTTCAGGTACAGCCATTTCTGTTGACGTCAACTTTCCTGCAAATGGAAGTTTCCTGGTTGTAAATTTCATTTAACATCATCGATTTCAATTGATTACCAAGAACACAGGGGAATTTTAGGAATTTGGTGGTTGTATTTTGTGAAAAATTTATCATTCCTATGCACATTAAATATTCAGTTCGTTGATGGATTTGTTGATTGTTTACATGTTATCTTTGTTGTTACTTTCTCGCGCTCATATTTCCCCCCTGCACTTCATGATCTAACTACTTCAGTTGCTTGCAGGAAACAATAAAAAAACAAGTTGCAAACCTTTATCTTTGGCCTCAGACCTTGGAAATCCCTATTCTTGACGAATCAACGTAAGTCTTGTAAAATATTAAAATGATAGAGTTCTATATGCCACTGAAGTTACTTTTATGGTTTATAAGCTTTGTAAATTTTTATCTTGCATTTTTTACAAATAATATATTTAAGTACATACCTGCTCCTTATTTAGATAAGTCAACATAGTTAAGTGTGAGCCCCTAATAATTATTTTGCGTATAATATTTCTCAGTGGCTAGCAATTGCTGGAATTACCCAAAACTGATATCAGATGTCTTTCCTGAATTATTTTACTATTTAACATATCATATGATCTAAAATAATGCATATACTGCAAATTAGTATCGTCAGAAGTTTAAGTTTCGCAATAATTGTATTTGCTCTCTATTGAACACGAGCTTTGGCAATTGGATCCTTATGTTTTCTTCATATATTTACAGGGTGGCAATAAAGAAGCCTGTGGGAATATTACATGTGAATGTGGTTAGGGCAATCAAGCTTTTGAAAATGGATTTGATAGGAGCTTCTGATCCATATGTCAAATTGAGCCTGACTGGGGACAAACTTCCGGCAAAGAAAACCACTATCAAGAGGAGGAATTTGAATCCTCAGTGGAATGAGAAATTCAAGATTGTTGTGAAGGACCCTCAATCTCAAGTTCTCCAATTACAAGTCTATGACTGGGACAAGGTTTTACTTATCTTCTTCTGGTTACTTTTTCAAATTTTGGTATTAAGCACTTGTCATGACAATCTTAGCTGTAGTAGTAGTCATCTATTGACCAAGCCCTTAAGATTGTCATATTTGAATGGATTATGGATGGTCTTCATTTTGCCTCTGAAAAGGGTCAAATGAAGCTTAATTGACCATTTATTTTCAAATTTAGTTAATAAAATTGGAGACTTTATTGTTAAGTTATTTGTGTAAAACAATTAAAACTGATTAACGACATTCACGTCTGAGATGGACAGTGGTAACCATAAAATATTATTAAACAGAAACTTTGAACCAATCTCAAGGTGTGAATTTACATTTTTTTTTTACTAGAGACCCTTAGTTGCTTTTTTACTTTCAAGAAATTACTTTGTTTTCTGTATGTCTGCAGCTGCGTGTTTAATTTTTTCTTCTTCCAAGTTATGTTGGCTTTTACGCGACAATTATTCGTAAATTTTAGATTAGTATGTCTGCAGCTGCGTGTTTAATTTTTTCTTCTTCAAAGTTATGTTGGTTTTTACGCAACAATTTATTCGTAAATTTTAGATTAGTATGATAAAGACAGAATCTATCTTTATCCAATCTTGTTTTTCATCTCTGTCCATTTGATTCATTGGTGATATGCAATTAAGTGCAGGTTGGTACACATGACAAGTTGGGAATGCAGTTAGTCCCTCTAAAGCTGCTTAAGCCGTACGAGAATAAAGAATTTACACTTGATTTGCTTAAGGACACAAATGTCAATGAGACTCCAAATAAGAAGTTTAGAGGGCAAATTGTGGTGGACATGACTTTTGTTCCATTCAGAGAAGATAGTATGAAATTCGGTGGATCTTCAGAAGGATATGT
>Ga0099826_10000499_pt1 | contig 19179 bp, 7 predicted proteins | sample Mtrugardesep15_FD_76830 | JGI IMG/M metagenome (GOLD analysis project Ga0099826, IMG submission 76830) | Root nodule microbial communities of legume samples collected from California, USA - M. trunc garden sep15 | ecosystem: Host-associated > Plants > Roots > Nodule | place: USA: California... | reverse complement strand
AAAGTAAATTAATAATTATTTTTAGAGTTTCTAAAAAAAAAAAAAAAATTAGAGGTTTTTGTGAAGGAAAAGCTTATTTATGTATTTGTATTTTTAGAGGTATGTGTTTGTTGATGATAATAAAAATGCAATAAACTCCTTAAAAAAATAAAAATGCAATAAATTTTGTGCTGGATTTTTTGTTATTTTAATTATACATTTGAACAATTTTTCTATAATAAAGTTATATTGTTAGTGGAGACTGGAGAAGAGTATATGAACAATTTCATAAAAAAAAAAAAATCATAATTTTTAAACGTTAGCGCAATAAAAACAGTGAAAACATGAGTTTTTCGTTAGTATTTATAATTTTTTTTAGAAATGAAGGAACTTTCATTGCTTTTTTTATTGATTCAAAAAAAAAATTGCTTTTTTTTCTACATTTTTTTTCACTAACTTATATTGCTTTATTTGTTGTTTTTTCTTAGGAAATTGCTTTATTTGTTGTTAATTTTTATCATATAACTTTTATATTTCTTCAAAAAAAATAACGTTTATTCAATTAAAATCGATCAAAATTACTTTTTATTAGGAATTTGTTTGTTGTTCACTTTTTCCAAATTTTCTAACCTTTATTTCTGCATAGAATCTCTCTCTCTCTTTCTGTTTTTTTTTATTCTTTTCCCATTTATAAAATAAAATATTCAAAGGATAAACCCTCAAAAAATGAAATAAAAACTAATAAAACGGACGTAACGGTAGTGAGTTTTTTGATAAGCAAAATAAAAATAGAATAAACCCTCCCGTAACGTAGTTCGTATTGAATGATGCTATCCACCGAAAGAATATTCCCTTTTCTAATATGCCAATAGCACATTCCACACTTTCACCCTCTCACTCTCTTCACAGTTATTTCCTCCTTCTATAAATAACCCTAACCTAACCAAAAATGAAAACTAAGAAACTCAACAAATCAAATCCAAGAAAAAAATTGTTGAAATGTGCGAAACCCTAAAAACTAAGTACCAACTCAGCGAGGAGATCGGTCGTGGCCGTTTCGGTACCATTTTCCGGTGCTACCACCCTGACTCCGCCGTCCCAACCGCCGTCAAAGTCATCGACAAATCTCTTCTCGCCGATTCCACTGATCGTGAGTGTCTCCAAAACGAACCGAAATTCCTCTCTCTTCTTTCACCTCACCCTAACATCCTTCAAATCTTCGACGTTTTTGAAAACGACGATTTCTTATCCATCGTCTTAGAGCTTTGTCAACCTCACACTCTCCTCGACCGTATCGTTGCGAATCCTTTAACCGAACAACAAGCCGCTGCGATTATCAAGAAGCTTCTCGAAGCCGTCGTTCACTGCCACCGTCTCGGTGTCGCTCATCGCGATATCAAGCCGGATAACATTCTCTTCGATTCTGAAGATAATCTTAAATTAGCTGATTTCGGTTCGGCGGAATGGTTCGGCGACGGCGAGAAAATGAGTGGAGTCGTCGGAACACCGTATTACGTGGCACCGGAGGTTCTTTTAGGAAGAGATTATACAGAGAAAGTTGATGTGTGGAGCTGTGGTGTGCTTTTGTACATAATGTTGAGCGGGATGCCTCCGTTTTATGGTGATTCTACGGCTGAGATTTTTGAAGCAGTTATTAGAGCGAATCTCAGGTTTCCTTCTAGAGTCTTCCGTTCTGTTTCTTCTTCTGCTAAGGATCTGTTGAGGAAAATGATGTGTAGAGATGATTCTAGAAGATTTTCTGCTGAACAAGCCTTAGCGCATCCTTGGATAGTGAATGGAGGTGAAGCAATGAATCTGAATTAGAAGAAGATGTAGAAAGTGTGGCTACCAGAGGCAGAGGAAACAGAGCACGGTGGTGTAAATTTTCCGATGAAGCGATGCTGAGTAGAATTTTCTCTTTTTTTTACGAATCGAAGTATCTAGATATGAGAATCTTTACTTTGTTGAGTTAGAATCTTTTATGGAATTTTCTATCATGTGAAAAATAATAAAGTTAGGAGGTAGAGAAGAGAATCTAAGGCTGAAGAATCATACTCTTTTTTCCTATTTTAATTTAACAAAAGGAGGAGTTTGAGGCTTAGTCTGTAGATCTGGTTTTTGTATCATACTACTACGGTATCATAATTTTCAATGATAAGTGCTTTTTTTGTTTATTAATCTCTATGTCTCTTTTTAATTCCTTGAAGGAAAAAAAAAAATGTCTATTATTAATAATTTACCAATTTTTCAGAAACGAATGTGAATCCTTTTAAGGAAACAAAATAGATGAATGATCACTTGAATCTTGTTAAAAAAATGGGCGGAATTCATTTATGCATAACGATGTCTTTTTTATAAAATCGAAAGTTGTGCGACCTGGTAAAAACTTTCAAGTGAATTTAGCATAGGACTTACAAGGTAATCTCTCCATCCCATAATACTTTGATAGTTGACCATGTTACGTATACCAATACATAATTTTGAGATTAAATATCTTGAATAATATATTAAAAAAAATTATTAAAATATAATATTTTGAAAATACTCATCGAACGAATCTAACGACATCTTACATGATATTATTTATCTTTGTATATTATTAGAAAAATATGATCAAAGTAAATTAAGTCAAAATATTGCGAGACTTAGGGTAGTTTATAGCATATAAGCTATCATTTGCAGTATTTAATAATTAAAAAAAAATATGCATTTGATTAGTGTTTAATTTTTTTTAATTATGATTACAGTGATAAAATTAGGATAAAAAAAGTGATAAATTATAAGCTACTTGAATTAGCTTATCAAAAATTGTTTAAACTCGTGAAAATAAGTTATAAACTTATACGAAAATGACGACATTTACCAAACGTTTTTTTTTTTAAAATTATACGAGCTTATATGCTATAAGTTATATAAGTCAACTCAAATTATCTTTTAGCAAAGAGACTATTTTGTATCACTTACACAATAATGAGGTAAACATGTTGGGAATCAAACTCAAATCCCACCAATGACCTTAGATAGGTGGAACAAGTGTCAACTTCAACTAAATTCGGAACACTCTAAAGTAGCAACAACAACATGGTCTCGTCCCCTTCATCTTCTCTTGTCACATTAGTAAAAATATTCACCTCAAATTGAGTTTTCGCCACCCTTGCTTCTAAGGTCTGTAATATCCCTGTATTTTTCAGTTCATCCATATGTGGGTCTCATCAAAAGTAGCATCTCATCTTATTATGATTTTTTATCCTCCACCAAATTCCGTCTTTCACGATTTATAATCCTTCACACCTTCCAGATAACCAATGAAGACACATTTTACAATCCTAGCATCAAGCTTGTCTTGCTTGATATATGTATGCGCCAAAGATGTTTGACCAATAATAGTATGACCATTTCAAATGTATAAAACCATACATCTTATACTCTTTAGCAATTACTAATGCACCATGTGAAAATTTTAACATTAAATGTTCAATTCTAGTTCAATAATCTAAACCGTCAAACATGCTTTTAGAAATTAAATTCATCTTAGGCTCAACTCTTTTCTGATTCCTAACTTGTAACCACTAGCACATCATCAGTCTCACATCCTTCTTCACTTGAGGCAATTGCAATTTGAACAGAAGAACTACCATCACCTCTCTTATGAGGACATTCCCTCTGGAAACAACCGGTCTTATGTCAAATGAAGCATTTTAAGTTATGTCAAATCCATCTAACCCTTATTAAGACCCAAACCTACTATTGCACTTTCCTTTACTATCACTGCTTCCTCCAACAACATTTAAGTATTAACCAATATCATCAACCTTTGTGTCCTTGAACTTGATTAACCTCTTGATTCTCAGAGCCTCTTGGAACTTCTCCAAGGTAGTAGTATCTTCCTTTTTGTAAAGGTTTGTATTCATGACGTGTTCAAAAGATCTAGCTATTGAACATAGCAAAAGAAAGGATTTGTCATCGTCTTTAATGTTCACTTGTTAAATTTTGTCAATTGTTCTACAATGAGCTTAGACTCCACCATCGTGATAAATAAGCAGAGTTGTTGCTTCAAAATTTGTGTATGAGCCAAGGACTTGGTCATATGTAATGAATCTAATTTGAACCACACCGATACCACATTTGTTTTACTTCGTGACATCACTTAAAACCTTATCTCTGAGGCTTAGAACAATGACATTATTTTCATTGTCTATTATCTCATACTTCTATGGTTGCGTCAATTTTGTTGACATCTTAACCTCACCATTAAATGCTTCAGCATACTCCTGGTGTGTCAAAATCGATTGCATGTTTACCTTCCACAACCCAAAATCATTGCTTTCAGTAAACTCTTCGATATCTCACTTGGAACCATGATAATGACTTGAACAAATTATCCCTTTGCCCTACGGTGGGCGCCAAATGTTATGAATTCGTATTCAAATCACACCGATAAAACTTAGATGTGTGGAACAAGTGTCAATAACAACCAAATCTAAAACAGTCTCAAGCAACAAGCACAATCAAAGAACAAAGATAAGATAGTAAAGGAACACCTTAATAATGTTTGTTTACCTAGTTTGACTCAATATGACCTACACTTGGGGAGTGAACAACTCTCTAATCTATTTATAAAATGAGTTATACAAAGAGGTTGCAAAAAATTAGACTAAAGAGCGCACAAAGAACAACTCCTTAAGACGAAAAATAAAGAAAGTTTTAATCCTTCCTCTAATGAGATCTCATTACACAAGATGTTTGAAATGTGTTTCCCAACCCAAGTTCTCATCCAAGAGCACTTAACCCTTATCCATTTTTTTTTTAAGTTCTCTCTTTTGGTCTCTCAAGATTGCACAAGAAAAATGAAAGAAAAGTTTACAAAGAGGTTCATATCCCGGTTTATTCACCTAGCATGTGTACTCGTTTGCCTAACATGCCTATGATTGTTCATGATCCACCTAGATCTGCTAGGCATTCAAGGCTGAATCAATAAACCTAAAAAGCCACTAAAAGACGCCTACCTGACACATGTTCTGTTAACCTCGCAGAAGGGACAATGGTTAAACACTCAAATCTACCAAAATCTTATTCGAACGAGATTTCAAGGCAATAAACAACAAAACATATTCACCATATCATGATTTATATCATCAATATGTTGTTTAACACTTTCCAAAAATTTTGTGACAATTCAACGACACTAGGTTATGCATGTCTAGTCATGTAAGGAAACAAAGGATTATTGTCATTGTTTCTTTGTCTTAATGTATTCATAACATTGACATTAGGTTGGATGTAAGACATGCACTTGATATTGAAGGAATATTAGTAACAAGATTTGTATTATCTTGTCGTCCAAACGTTATGTTTTCTACATCTTCTCGAACAAGGTTTCTTTCTCATTGTAATCGTTAGAAGAAAAGTAACTATTGAGTTATTATAAATACTTCCGCTAAATTTTAAATTTAACAATGAAAGTAAAAAAAATAAAAAATTAAACTCGTAGAATTGTCATTTAACTGTGTCAAAAATATATAAGAATTGTCTACAAGTTCTAGTTCAACTATCAAAATTAATATATTGATTTTAGATATACCAGACGTTTAGATTAGAGTACCCTAGCTCTTTAATTGTGTGTGTCAACTTTTTATAGCTATTGGTGTTATTCTGTGTAGCTAAAAATATGTGAATTAATATTGTAATAAATTTAGAGTGGCTCTTGTACTTTTGCGGATTCATTTTATTTTACTACTACTTTATTTTAGGTCTGGTTTTACTTTTACGACTCCAATAGAAAGGATTTTACAATTTGTCGCTATGTGTTTATAGTATTCTTTGACTGATCTGATCCTATGTATTGATACTTTTTTTACGGTCTATGTGTTGATACTCAATAGGTTGAAAATAATGAAATTGTCCATTTGATAAGGCAGTTCGGGTCAATCTTCTTATACTATAGCATTTCATAATTCAACAGTGATTCATGATAATAAAGTGAAGAAAAAACAATGAAGTTTAGTTTGAAAGAGTTTAAGGCAACACAAATGGTGTTTATAATTTATTGAAAATGCTAACAAGTATTTAATGGGATTGTTTTAGAAACTAGGGTTAAATATATTTATAGTTCTTACATTTTGCGTCCTTTTGAAGAATAGTCTTTATATTTTAATAAATGTTTTTAAAATTCTTATATTTTATTTTCAAATGTAGAATTTGATTTGCGTTTGAGTTATAATTGAGCAATTGAAATATAACGAACTGTAATGGGGAGGGAGGTGTACAAAACAACAGAGATCAGTTCAAACGAACTGTAACGCCTCTTTCTCACATTCCTGTGAATCTCTCCCTGGCGGTTACACTTCCAACGAATTTGTAACCACCGAACACACGTGTGTCATACAACGGCTCTGCAAACACCCACCTCTATATAAAGGGGACTATTGCAGTCCTCGAGGTAGAATCTACTCTATAAGCCCTCATTCTGATCTCACTGACTTAAGCGTCGGAGTGTTTGCAAGTACACACCCCGCCATTTCAGTCATCAAGTTGACGCATTCCACCACCTTACCAACCACTGCATTAAATAACACCGACAATCATCTTTTGATCAAATACTATCAACATTTATATGTGTTTGACTTGTATTTTTAAGATAAATTTTATTTATGTGATTTGTTAACAAGATTTTTTTATTTATTAGTCTCTCCTTACTTTTTATTTTGGGACGTAGTTACTTCCTCCCGACTAAATAAATAAATTTGTTTATAAATTGAGTAAGCGTGATTTATCTCCAAAAATATAAATATTACTTTAAACTTTGTTTTTATCATAGAATGAATCAATCAATATAAATTGTGAATCATCAAAATGAATCTTCATCTATTTTTTTGTTTATAAAATGAAAGTGTTGCGTGTAAGGTGGAAGCGTAGGCAGTGATGTCAGGAGAGACTTGACGGGGAAGCATAGAAAAGATAAGCCGTGGCATGAATCCAACCCATCTGTGGAAGCCCTTATCAAATGAAATACTACTATTAATAACTTATCGTGGGCCCCATCTCAGTACGTACTACTAGTAGGTAGCAGGACCACTAATTTATTTCTTTGGGGACCACCATTCACATGCAAGCCCCTCGATCTTAACAAAATAAATAAGGGTATTAGACACTTCTTAAATATTCAAAAAATATAAACAATGATAATTTTTAGGTAGAAAATGTTACTTTTTGATATTTTAATATTTTGAATACACAAATTTTAAAATAAAATTTTCATTTTAAATCTTTATTAAGTGTCCTAAGGCACTTGTTAACATTTCTCAATAAATAACTATATTACTTTGTCCGTTTTACGTTGAGCAAAACTTTGACAATCTCCTTTATCGTAAAAAAAAAGTGTGTTATTTGAACAACCATTTTTATGACAACTTTTGATACAACCATTAATTTGTAAAGGAAAATTTATATTGGCGCGAAAATCAAAGTAATAGAGAGAAAGTAAAAACATGATATGGGTAAGAAAGATAAAATTGTCACAAAAGTTGTCAAACAACGGTTGTACAAATATCATTTCTCAAAAAGAAAACTAATATTACTCTTCAAAAACATAGAAAACAAAAAAAAAAAAACAAAAAACAAAAAAAAAATATTACTCAATCCCTTTAACAGTATTTTTACTAAATCCCTTTAACAATATTTTTTATTTTTTAGGGATTTACACACATGTTAAGAAATCAAATAAATTTTGTTGTTTTTTATGATATTGTATGTGTTTTTTTTTTCTATAATATATTTAACTATTTATTATTTAATGCTATTATTTCTCTCTATAATAAATAAGTCAAGATGTTATTGACAAACTAATAATTAATGTTACCTTGAAACTTAAAAGTGATATGAAACAAAATTTCACCAATACTATTAGAATATATATTTTTTAGAAATATAGTAGTATTAGGATAAATTTCACATTTTTTCAGCAAAAACTGTGTTCGTTTTGTATTTTAGGGCAAATTAATAGTAGTAGAAAAAATTTATTTTTGATATATTGAAGTTGTCTTACAATGCTAAAATAAACATGATTTAATAGAGCGATGATATAACAAGCTCTGTTTAATGGACCTCATTCTAATAAATAAATACAATTCATTGTGTAATATTTACAACATATTTATATAAATTGTACAAACATTTTATGAACTATCTTAAAAAGGCCGCATCATAATTGTGTTCCATTAGATGTAGGTGTAAAAAAGTTTTAGTACAATATTGGTGTGTATATAGATAATAAATTGACTTTTTATTTTAATATTTGAGTTTTTTTAATAATTCTTTTATATTTGAGTCCTAGGAGAATAACTCGTGTATTTATTGAAAATAAATTAGATTCTTTTATAAAAAATAATTTCATGAAATATAATACTATGGAGAATAACAATCTTTTATGGATTTGTATAACATGTGTAATATTGCACATGTTAAGATAACTAAAAGCAGTAACTTTTCACTGAAAATCAACAATTATTGATTGAAAGTTACTCCATCCGTTTCAAAATACATGTCCATTTTGGAGAAATTGTTGTAACCAATAAGCCAAATAAATTTTGTTACTTTTGATGAAATTATGTGTGTATTTTCTATAATACCCTTAACCATTTATTATTTCATTTTATTTTTTTTTTCTCTCTATAATAAATATATAAGGATATTATTGACAAGACAATAATTAATGTTGCATTGAAACTTGAAATGGATGTGAAACAAAATTAATCTTTAAAATAGACATCTATTTTAAAACGAAAGAAATACATATTTAATATAAAAAACACAAGTTTCAAATCAATGTTACTATTTTAAATTTCTTAACGTATGTAAATCTTCAAAAGATAGAAAAACCCATCTTTAATTTTCTTTTGTTGACTCGAACAACCTTAAAATTTAAACCGTCAGATGGGACCAATGGGGTGGCGTCGATTGTCAAAAGGAAGAAAATGAGAAACAAACGGGCAGGCACACATATGCTGTATTCAAAGTTCAACGGCGGATATCCATAATTCCACTATTCATACCATGCTTCTAGAAGGTAAATAAGGACTGCTTAGTGCTTATATATGTCAATAGCATTTTTGTCAAAAGAAAGAAAATAATATGCCAGTGGCATATGCAATTATGCTTTTGGATATGCTGTTGCCTACTTATTCGGGTCTCAAGAAAGTATTGTCTAAAATAATTTTTAAATAAACTTATATAATTTCTTTTTTAAGGAGAAAATTTATACATTTCATTAATCAAAACGCGTTCAATATAATTTGGTGGGTTAACCAAAATATAAAAATTAGTTAATAATGTGGTCGCCTTTAATGATTTATAGGCAACCTCATTTGTTTGTCTTCGCACAAACCCACCACTTAAGTTTTCATATATCTGACTAAACAAGATTTTACAATCATTAATTATAGCTTCAAATTCTTTCCAATCACGTCTATTAGCTACAAAACTATCAACCACTTTTTTGGAGTCAAGTTCAAAGTCTATACGTCCTAACCGTAACTCGTACATCCATTGAAGAGTTGTCAAAGGCCCTAGTGCTTCGCCATTCGCCAATATGTACATCACATTTTGGAGTTAAACATTCTGTTTTTGCAAGAACAAATGCACCTTCATTGTCTCGAATGTAAATGCTTATCCCAATTTAGTTCTCATTATTAGGAAATGATGCATCAATGTTGCATTTCATTCGCCCTATATTTGGCTTATTCCATTTAGCAACCCTTACTAACTGTGACGGCTCACCGTTAATGCTAACAACATTGCTTTTCATTTTTGCTCTTCAAGCTACATTCAAATCACACAACAGATATGATGCTCTTTCTAAAACGAAGCTTCACACATCTGTTACATCATTCCAAACCTTCCATATACTTCATAAAATATTCGCAAACATGGCTGATTCTTCTGCATACAGGACCTGTAGCAGATGACAGGCAGAAGCATTGCAATTTAGTCCTTAACTGATAACCGTATTGACAGCATGTGACAAACTCACCAAATTTTAAATGTTGCTACTGCTAGGAAAGTTAATGAAAAGATGCAAATTGTCTTAATCAGTTGAGTTACATACCATACAATGTGGTAGACAATTAACTCTCCTTTCCCTCAATTGCATCCTAGTTGGAAGAATATTGCTTGCAACTCTCCACACTAAAATTTTCACTTCATCGGCACTTTTAGATTCCAAATCAAATCCCACTTGCCCGGAGCTTTGAACTCAGATGTGTCAAGCAGCACCTGCATACAGAGTCAATATGCGCTTCTAATAAAACATTCTCCATTATTCTCTTTATTACACACAAGGCTATCATTCTTGGCAAATGTATATAGCGGCGTGTTGATGACAGCAGCTACAATTTGTTGATTGAAAATATTTTCCAAAAAAGGAACATCCTACTTTTTGCTAGTATGTAAAATAGAGCGAGATTCCCTAAAATGAGAAAGTGTGAAATCCCCTACTTGGGTGGAATCAAAGTAATATTTTTTGCAATCCACTTATTATTCCAAATCGAGATTGTATCACCGTCTTTAATACACCATATACTTCCTGCCTTCAAAATGAATTTTGAGTTATAGAAGATTCTCTAAACAAAATTGGGGTTGTGTCTGATAGAATATTGAAAAAAATTGCTTCGTGGAAAATATTGAGCTTTATAAATTTGAGCAATAAGAGTATTTTGATTAGTCAATTTGTCATCCTTGTTTTCAAGCATTGCCTAATTAAACACCGGTAAACTTTTAAAACTCATTCCTCCGTCATTCTTATCAACAAATAACATGTCCCAAGACAAACCTCTATCATGTACCAAAGTGGTTCCACCAATATGAATTATACATTTTTTTCAATCTCATCACCTAAAGAGGTAGGGAGAGTAAAAATACTCATAAAGTATGTAGGCATAGATTGAAGCACTTATTTATTTAATGAGTACTTTAGGTCCTCCCTTTGATAACCATTTACTACTCCATGAGCTAATTTTCTTCCAAATGCAATCTTTGATATAATCAAGAGTAATATTGAGGGAGCTAAAATATCAAAGTAATATTGAGGGAGCTAAAATATCAAAACAATATGAATATTTAAAGCATATATAATAATCACTTTAAATTTAACTTAGTTATAACAAAAACTTCAAAAAATAAAATTGCCGTGGAATTGGAATAATATGTCAATTGAGCATATAAGCTAGAGTGATTAAAGTGATAAGGTATCTATAATGTCGAATATTGTACTTATCACATAATCAGAGACTGTTGGGTGCAGGCGGGGCCATGTGCTTATCTTCTTTCAATTTTTAACTAACCACATGGACTGTGTTGACTGTCTGGTATGTCACGTGAATCACTTAATGGCTGTCTTAAAAATTTATTATATTTTTAATAGTAGAAAACTAATGGTATGATTTTTTTTATGGGCAAAAGTTAGCAAAACTCCCTCTGAAAAAATAAGTTAGCAAAAATCTTTTCCTCTTTTTTAAGCGAAAAATATTTTCTTTTCAATTTGTAGTGATAATTAGAGATTTAGAGATAGTATCGTGATTTTAGTTCAATTAATAGAAATATAATATAATATCTGTAAAGACTCGGACTCCTGAATATTCATTTATTCATCATACGAGATAAACTTTTAATAAATAAACAACTTAAAAAATATTAGAGACATGGAAAGAGCAACGTAACGTGGATGGCAGGAAGTGATTCTCACCCAAATGTTTTGGCTTTGTATTGTGTTCTTCGAGTGTTTTGGCTTTGTGTTGTGTTATCTAAAATTGAATTTTAGTTCATTAATTTTATAAATTAGTTTTTTTTAAGAGATTAAAATAAAATATATTATTGTCAGCTGACTATCCTCCCAACATAAGATGTATCAGAGAAAAAAGCAAAAAAATTACAACAATGTTTCAACAACACAAAATAACAGTTAGCCAATACTCACACATAAGAATGAATTTTGACACCAATTATGAAACGTATAATGAAAAACAACAAATTTAACTTTAAACCACCAAAAAGAAAGTATTCTCCAAAAGTTGAACGAGAGAATTTTCTTTGCCTCAGAATAACCTATCATTTCTTTCCTTTCAAATCAAAAAAAAATTGCAAACCAGATAAAAAAAACATGAAAGAACGCCTTGATTTAGCAATATTCAATACCATTCCAATTCTTTTAAAGAATATAATTCCAATTAAATACAATATTTGACCAAAAAAAAATGATATTTATCCATTCTAATTGATATAGTACATCTTTCAACAACTCATTAAAAATGTATTTTTAACCTTTTGAATGTTTAAAAGCATTGGAGAACTTGTAACATGTAGTGCTAGTATATTAGGACCCCACAACTACAATATACGGAAAGACAAGGGAGACCGAACTGTCTCCCACAAGCAACTTGTTACTTGTTAGGATTTCGAGATAGTACTTGTAAAAGTTGTAACTGTTAACTAAACTTTGTAGGGTCTAATCTTTTTTTCTTTCTTTCTAATAAGTAGTAGGGTCTAATCTCAATAATGGATATTTTGACTTCATTATAATTTCTTATATATTCTCACATAAAATTAAGATCATAAGAAAAATTTATGCCCACAGAATTTTATTTTCTTTTGTAGTTGCCATTTGTCTTCATTCAATCGGTAGTTGATAGTTGATACCTGCGGAGAATAATTTTGGTTGGTAAATTAAGCCCATAAGCATTAAGCACATGTGCATACAAATGATACATACTGAATGAATGAGTCAAGATTCCTTGTTAGTTACATCACAGGTATTTTATTAGACATTGAACATACGACAACCTGCATGATTTTGAATTTTTTATTGCTAAATGATTTTATTTTTTTATCTTGGTAATGAGTTTCAATAAGAAGTCACTAATTTCTTATTTGGTAATTTTTTAAATATTAAATCAATTCATTTTTATTTTATACTTTGGATTTTAGGTCATTTGAGAAAATGTTTCGAGAAGATGTGACATTGTTCTTGCTTTGTTTTTGACAAGGACATTTTCTGGCTAAAAAATTGGTTTTCACCTTATGGCATGACTGTGAAGCTAAGCAACGCAATTTTCTAATTTTTTTTCATTAAAAAAACATATATTCTGTTTTAATACTAGCATGATTTTTTTTTAAACTAGCATGATTCGTGTAGCATCACCTTAATGTTTTTTTAATTCATTTTAAAATTAATTTATAAAATAATAAGGTATTAGTTATATTTGTTTTTGACACCAAAAAAAAAAGTTATATTTGCTTTTTATTCTTTTTGATAATTTTATTAAGTTAAATAAAATAGAATCAATTTAATAAAAGTTTCACTTTCCCAAGTTTATTTGTATTTTTAAATTCAAAATATTTCATAGTACATCACTAGCTTTTAAAATATTTTACGTGCGGATTATGGAAGGAAAAAAAAAAACAGAAGCTGGCGAATGTAGTATAGGGGTTGGCCCAAAAAGATTCAACTGTTTTTTTAGTGGTTTGTGTTTAGGTAAATTAGGTTGAAATGCTGAGAAAGATTCCAACATCAGTGATTTATTTTTGGTGTTAAAAAAGTGGCTAGTTGAGCAATAATTGTAGCAAGGTACCACCAAATGTTGTGTTAACCCACTACTTCTCCACATGTCCTAACTGATAAGCAAGGTCCTACCCATGTGACCATAGTTTATTTATCTATAGTTCTAAAAGTGGCGTCTAATAAGTAATAAGTGATATTTCAATATCAAACAAACAAAGTGTATAGAATGGAATTATTGTTATTTAATTATAAGAGGGGCATCACATTCACATTGGTTAGACATTATTAGTCTTGAATATTTAAGGAGCAGGGGGCCATCAGAATCTAATAATAGAAAAAGAGGTTGTATAAAAAAATTAATCATAATGGAGAAAAGAACAATTCTTCAAAATATAAATAATGAATTAGTATATGGGCGGTGGTTTTGGTGTGAGGTGTGCAGTGTGCTGCTGAGGAACGGAAGTTAGTATGTAACTGACTACAAGTCTTCTTCTCATGAGTGACGATCAAGTAAACCTGGACTGGACAACAAGAGTGAAGGACACGTCATATTTTTTATACAATTTATTTATAAACCTAGCAAATTCAATAATTAAATATAGGATCTAACAAGGATCGTCTTAAAAGTTGAACTCTAATAAAAAGAAAGTGTCAACCTAAACTAATTCACCACTATTGAACTATGGCAAATGTGTAGGAATGAGGTTCTAATTAGACACGATGAAACGTGACAAAATTGGAGGTTAATAGATCGTAGATTTGCTTCCACAGACTCATAGTTGACCTCGAATGTAATGTTCTTAGTCGTTGAAATTTGTTTTATTTTATAACAAATGTTAACAAATATGAATCTAGGATCATCAACTCTTTATTCTTTATTCGTTGGTTAAAATCAGTTGAGTTACTTAATCTTGTAAGTGAATGTATTAAGTGTATTACATGTATAAAAACTTCTAAAACTAAAAAAACAGATTGATACTACATTGGCTAGAGACATACTATTTAGTGTTCATAATATTAATGGAAGATGCTAGTATGAAAAATAATGTAATTTGTATATATTGTCCTTAAATCACAATCAATAGTTATGAATTAATAAAAGAAAATATTCAACAATTTTATGGTTATGATTGATTATCGATGTAAAATATTTTTATATTGGCAAAGCATAAGAATAAAATTCATAATTTTTTTTTTGGAGAAGCCATATGTGATTCCCCTCCAACGTGTTTAGAGATGTAAAACACATTTTATTGAATATTTCACTTCTTCATATTTTAAGTGTGTAATAGCTCTCATACCTTTTCCTTCAAAAAAAAAAAAGCTCTCATACCTTCACCATATTATTTTTTCAAAAATACCTTAACTTAAAAAATACAATTAAATTATTTAATATTTTTATATTTAGTTCTCTTGACCTTTCTGTCTCCGAAAATACTCGGCCTATCCTAGAATGAAACAACATCACCTGTCCATTTCTTATTACTCCCAAAAAACACATCAGCAGTACACAACAAATGACACAGCTCATTCTCCGCATTTTTCATTTCAGTGTCATTCATCAAATCAAATACACAAACAAAAAATTAAAAACAATACAATCAAAATCAATTATAAATAAAACCATGGGCTGAACCATGAAGTTTTCCAATTTAAAATGAATACTGACGATAGCATCCAATAATTCCTCTTTTCTTAAAACATATCACTTTCAAAAAATATAATAAGAGTATCGGTATATTTTAACCCTTGATATACACGATGAAGAATGTATTACGAGTATTTGACATGTTAGAAATATAAAATTTATCTAGTCAATTGGGAATATTAAATTGATTTAATATGTTTTTGTTTAATAGTAAATAGGAATATTTGTTTGAAAGCTATTAAACTATTCGTAGAGTCAAAATCATGTTACATCTAAAACATCGTATGATCCCTAAATTATTCTCTTCTAATAGGTTTGTCGACTGGGAGAGGATTTGACATCTAATTACTCTTTCAATATTTGTTATGGAGGCCTTGTCTAGAAAATTTTGGCTCTTCAACAACATTATTTAGAGAGTTTTTTGGTTTCAAATTATTAGAGAGATTTATTGTAGTAATATATGAGTGAAAACTTCATTTTATATGAATATATTGTGACATAAGCACTTGCAGGTGTGTATATAGAAAAATTTCTAAAATTGCTGATATTCTCAAACTAATTTTTACTTATTTTATAAAGCTGTCATTATATAAACAGTTTATCTATTTTTTTTTTAACAGAAAACAGTTTATCTCTTGTTTCTTTTTTATTTTCATTTTCATCCACAGTGAATATCTATCATAATCCTAGGATTCCGACAGGTGGTGACTATATCAATGTTAAAAATACATGTGTACAATAGTTATAGTCACCACAGAAAACAATTTAATTAATTGTTATCGAATAAGTGGTTATGTATAAAAAAATTACAATCAATGAATGAATAAAGAAAAATTCTGCATAACCTCTATAAGTTATTTCCTTAAGCTACTATTAACTTACAAAAATATTTTGAAAACATTTGTAAGCATATCGTTAGTTAGTTTACAAGTTTTCCTTTGGCCTGAAGTTATTTTGCAAGTTCTAAACAATTACACAAGTATTTATATAAAAAGTTCAAATAAGCTATTTCATGTGTCTTAAATTAGTTTTGAAAAAATATATCTTAAATTGCTTACTTAACCACAACGCTACTAACCAAATTAGTTCCTTGAAGAACAAATTATCATTCCTTAACATGCTATTAACCAACTTTGTTGACAATTATTCTTGTCAAAAACCTTGTTGGCAATCAGTCTTACTGTCACTATTCAATTTGAAGCTCCAACAACACCAAGCAAGACGAGTGTTTGGCCACAGCTTTTCTAGTAGAGTACAAAGAGTGTAGCTCTTTAAGCGACACGTATTGAAAACATGAACCAAACAAGCACATGACCAAGCAAAATCAGTCAACAAAAAATGTGACAAGGGTCTCATTCAATACGATCTAATGTCTTGAATCAAGTATCTTAGAAGTATTTACGACGATGAAATCTGCAATAACAACAGAAATAAAATAAAAAAAGAGTAATACCGAGATATATCCTTTCTCAATATAAATCATTTTTTTCTGAGAGAATTCTCAATATAAATCATATGCACCTTCGATATATATTTTTTTTACATATGCATCCTAATTATATCTCACCATGTTAATATTTATGAAGCTATTTTAAAAACTTAAAAGAACAAAATGTCATAATGATTGATTTAAATGAATGCATGTGTCCAAAAAATTGCAATATCAATTAATCTCATCCTTTATTCTCAAATTCAACCCATATACCAATTGTATGAGCATTTTCATTTAGTTTCAGCAACAGATGCATATATGTCTACGAATGCTTGAGAGGCTTAAAACTCAGAACATATACCAGGTATTAGTGTACAAAGAAAGCAAGGAAGAGATTATGGGATGTCTAATCTCAAAATACAAATTTGTAACAGTGAAAAACAATGGTCTACATAGTTCATGATGGTGTTTCCCTTTGTTTTTACAATTCCAATATAACATATGGAACTCGACTTTCCTTTGCTGACCAGTTGTGACAGCAACCATTTTCGCCAAAATCAACTTCATACTTTCGTACCAAGGAAGGACTGCAAGGAAGCAGAAAGGGCGGAAACTTAGAAGTATATTTTGCAAATGCATCAATGCGAACAAGTAAAAATATTAAACATGGACAGTAGTGATGCAAACGTGTATAACAATAACCTAGATTAAGTGATTGGTAATGAAATTGCTTAAGAGCTCTGCTGTTTAGCACAAACTCTTCATACTGAAAGAAAAAAATGAATGCAAGAGTATCTGTATATATGTTGTGAGCATTTGAAACAACTGATTCATCCAATGGCATTGGCTGCTTCAGAGTTCTCAGTAGAAAATCTCCATGTATGTAGCTTGTTCCATTGCTAAATTCAATGCCCCAAATGCTTTCTTGCACGACTAACACATAAAATCTCAGATCATTCCAATAATCCGAAGTTATGTGAGACAGTTAATATGGAAATCACACAACTACGCAACAAAAATATTTATCATGAAATAAATCACAGAACAGTAAAAGTATTCTTCAACAAATTAGTTGCCCTATCTCCAAATTCCGTGTTGTTGTGATAAGCCCCTATTTCAATAATTACTTTCTAAAATAAACCAAATTCTAGAGGCATGATCATACACTTGTCTAGTTGAATATATTCTCCATAATACGCAGACAAATCAAGTCCAAGCCAGAAAGAGAGAAAAAAGAATCAAGATGCATGGAATTGCCAACTCACTGACGGTTGATTTTGTGCATGTATTGCATCAGCAGATATTAAACTATCTTCCTACCTTTACACCTGCTGGAGAGTTTCCTGGTTTAGTAGTGGTCGTACTTCCAAAATTGAGCTTTGTTTTTTTATCAGCTGGCTTTAATATTTGGAAAGAGCACATTAGTGTCTCATCAACACTCATCATAGCACCAGCGTTGTCAAACTCCCCACAGTAATTAGGCGCCGAAAATATTGTTACAAGCTGCCGGTTAGCAAAGAACTCATATCCATCCTCCACCACCTGGTCAAAAGATAATAATGCAATTCAAATTTAATAGCACAGCTGACTAAAATGTACAATTCTTCGATCACAATACAGGAATGTACAGAATGAAGCATCATAAACAGCTGATAAATGGACTTGAACGGAGAAGTTAATCCTCAGTGCATAAATGTGTCAAAACAGTGATTCTAAGTTTGCATTAATAAAAAAACTATAATGACCCTGAGAGAAAGATTAGGATTGCTTGAAACATATTTCATTTTCATATCACAAAAATGGGGATACAAACTCAACATTGAATACCCAGCAACAAATTGAGAACCAAAGGCAAAAATTTAACCTGATGAGCACGGCAAATAAGATCCAAATCATGCTTCTGAAGAAACTCTGAGACCTTATCAGCACCAAATGTATATGACACTCCCCTGTCATTCATTCCCCAACCTTGAACTTCTTTGCTAGGGTCTGACCAGAGGAGATCGCAAAGCAAACCTGTATCAGGCACGTCAGTCGGCCGCTGTAGGCTTCTAATCTGATCCAAATTATGTAAGTCGGGAGAAAGTCCGCCATGCATGCACAAAATCTTTTCATCAATGAGGGCTGCCACAGGTAGGCAATTGAAGCAATCAGTAAACACCTTCCATATCCTTACATTGAACCTTCTTTTACACTCATCATAAAATCCATATATACGGTTAATAGAAGCACATTCATGGTTTCCCCGTAAAAGAAAAAAATTCTCAGGGTACTTTATTTTATATGCTAAGAGAAGGCATATTGTTTCTAAACTTTGCTTCCCTCGATCCACATAATCACCCAAAAACAAGTAGTTGGCCTGAGGAGGTAATCCACCATACTCAAAAAGCCTTAGAAGATCAGAATATTGACCATGTATGTCGCCTGAAAAATCAACAAAAGGATATTCAGAAAATATTCTACAAATAAGATGCTTTTCTATTCTTAAATCCAAATATGATGTGGTAATGATAATAACAAGGACTTCAATAGATGGATTACGTTCATATAAATGGATAAATGGAGTTCTTT
>Ga0099826_10000496_pt1 | contig 19207 bp, 8 predicted proteins | sample Mtrugardesep15_FD_76830 | JGI IMG/M metagenome (GOLD analysis project Ga0099826, IMG submission 76830) | Root nodule microbial communities of legume samples collected from California, USA - M. trunc garden sep15 | ecosystem: Host-associated > Plants > Roots > Nodule | place: USA: California... | reverse complement strand
CAGCTCCTGCATATAACATGTAATATCCCTATCAACTGAGGTCCGCTCACGGGGATAATTGATGAAGATCAAAATTCAAAGAAAGATGAAAATGATAAATGTTCATCTTATTTCTAGATTTTTTTCATTTTTAATAAAAAATATTTTGAAAAATAAAATTATGTGACTTATTTGTGCTTTTATAAGAGATAAAAGACCTAAATAAGAAGAAAAAAAAATACGAAGGACCAAAATGTTACAAATAAATAAAATAAAAGACAATCTTGCTTGTAGTTTTTTCTATAGTATTAAAGGACAACAATCAAACTTTAACTCACAAAGTGGTTTTAACTACGTAGATCAAACAATGTCATAATGTTTTGTGAAATTCTTTAATTTAATTTGTTTCAATTAACTTAGTCATCAACAAGAGAATTAGCAGTACTGCCAGAAGAAATAGCTTGAGTCAGTAATATTGTTTTCTTGTAAAAAATCTGAATCATGTTACAATCATTCTATGGAATAATTTACCGTTTTCTGCCAGGGCCGCAACACGCATAATCAGAAGATCACCTACCAGCTACCAAAATCAATTTTAAGCATGAGAATTGACTAATTACAGAGGGAATCAAAGGAAAGCAGAAAATAATAATCTCCTCCTCTACCAAGTAAAACAAAATATAATCACAACAAGAACCAGAGGAAAATTGGGGAACACAAAGCAAGTCTTAGCCTCTAGTCTTCTATAGCTTCTCCCTGCATATATTTCCAATATGAATCCTGCAACATAATACAGAGATATTAGCTAAAAAGGTAAATATTCAAAGATAAGGGAAGTTGATAGTTAAATCAGTCTCAATAACGGTTCCGAGGACACAGAAACACTAAAGGGTACAGAATGTCAGCTCACACATACAAATACATGAATAATAGCTAAGATCAAACAATAAAAAACAATTATCGACAGGAAACACCTTCAGACAAAGATAATTGAACAGATCTGGAACAGTAAGATAGATGGAATACACCATGCATAGCAATTGCAAAATGACAGCCAAGAAGCAAAACCAGTTTACTCAAGGATTACACAAGGCACAGCCAAAAAGCACCCAGTAAAACAGAGAGATAAGCATTAAACATATAATAATTCCACGACATAAGCTGATAGCCAAGGCCCTTCTATGTATATTTTTTCTTTTCTGGTGTAAATATATTTCATATTTCATTGAAGTACAAGGTGCTTCACTGAAAACATGGTGCTGAAGGCCATTGTTACTTGGAAGACATCACACAAACAGTTATTGGTATGGGCCTTCGGCATAGTTTTATTAACAGGACTCCCCAAGATCCCGAACAAAAATCAACCAATTACATAAATAAATTACTATGATACCCATTTGTTAGAGGAGCTTAAGCCTTCATTTTAAGTGTTCACAAGATCGACAAAATTGGTCACAACATTTATGTACTTAAGTGGTGGTTACCGAGTATCGAAAAGGTAGTAGCGTGGTTCATACCCACTCAGATATAGGATACACATAAATAAGCAAGAAGGGAGGGTAAGACCAATGATGAGGCTATGAGGGTGGACTAAATACAGAATAATTAATAGTTAAAGATAGAAGAATTTGATGTACAATATATAGTTCAATGAAGTTAAAAGAGGAACCATAAACCAATATTGAGGCCATGAGGGTGGTAACTAACCAAATTTAATGACAAAGGTTTATTTTGAAACTTTTATTATTGTATTTGTATATGTCAACATAAAATATTACCATATACAGATGTCTCAATTCTAGCTCCACAAACCACGTGATGTAAAAGGCACTCCAATAATTCCAACCCTACAGGAAAAACAACACAGCAAAATAAGACATCTTCTGATGCAATCATATACAAAAGGCACATACTTCTCCGAATTCATATAAAAATCAAATTGGAAGATTAAGACAGAGAAATAAGTAATTAAAAAAAGCCCTCCAATTTGAATTCAGGAGGCCCAAAAAACCTTACAAAACATGTCAGGAATTTGAAAAGGTTGAAATAGGCCAAACACAGAGTACAGCTGGACAGAGCTTAGAAAACAAAGCACCAATAGAGCCAAACATAACTAAGAACACAGCAATTTACGCAGCGACAGAGTTAAACAGGACAACCAAAGCAATATGCATCACCGAACAAAGGAAAACAGAACATGACAGAGGCTAAAACACAACAATCCGCACAGGAATAAGCTAATCTAAGGCAAACAAAACAAGTTGGAGTTGAACAGAGGATCAGAGCCAACCAAAATCAAGAATGTTAAAATTAGGCATGAACAAAACCAATCACACCCCTGCAATTTATAAAAATGAGTGTATCCTGTATAACACCGGCAATACGCCAACACCAAGTATCATGAATTTATATAGGCTTATTATAAATATCTTGAAATTCCTTGAGATAAAAATTTAATCAAACAACCTTTTATTGGAATTATATTTAAATCATAAAAAATAAACATTATAAATTTATAATCAACCCTTGTTTGCATAAAACCGATTCCCCGTTTCATTGCCAGTAGTCTATAAAGGAATCCTTGCCCAGAGACTTGAGGCTGATCCTGAAATGTTTCCCTCTATATGAAAATAACTGACGTTCAGTCATGCCAAGGTAAAAAATTCTAAAAAAAATGAACACAACTTACAAAATGCATTAAATTTAAGTTTTCAAGCAAAATGGCATTTAAAGGAGGTGGGAATCAGGAAGCATGGCAATCAATATAATTGGCAACTGGCCAGCTGAATACCAAAAACAACAGAATAAACAAAAAAGGTGCTGAATAAGGGTTCATGTCATAACAATGTGAATTGTAATCATTCGCTGCACTTCATTCAACATTGGAGAAAAAGGCAAATTGAGCATTCGTATCACAATAATATTGCACGGGCAGTGTCTATTAAGTAAAAGTACAACCAATAAAAAACACTCAATAAATATGAAAATAACATTGAAGAATACAAAAAAATCCTGCTGAAGCTATTTTAATGTTATCTTGAGTTCTCAACTGATTGTGCCTATGAGCACTATGCTCATGCAAGAATTAATTGTAGCAAACATGTGATGAGAAAATTTCTTGCCGGCTTAATCACATATAATAGGCTTAGATTTTCAAAATAAGCAGTTCCTTGATTGTAGAACACAATCTAGGAAGTCACAAACGGTGCCAAAAACAAACAAAAAAATATGCAATTTTATTAGCTCAGCCGTAGGATAGCATTGTCTTGTTAAACTTGTCTTTCAGAAAACATTTACCTCATTGACAAACAAGAACGGCTATGCCAAAAATCCTAATCTGAACATGAAAATAAACTAAAATATTATTTGAATTACCTTGCTTCATAGTCAACTTTGAGACTTTTTCCCTGTGACAATCTGGGATATGCGGAGGCCCCTGCTGAATGCTTCGTTGAAAAGAATTCTAGTTTGCATATTTTGAAAGCCAGGCAACCATGATAGTAATGCCACAGGGGTCATAACAATGACTCCAAACAATATATCATAAAGACGAGCCACTGCAACAACACCACTCCAAATTATTGTAGACTGCAAGAATGGTCGGAAAACTTGGGCAATCAATAGCAGGCCCCATCCTGTGGGAAGGAATGCCAACAAGCTAGTAAAAATATCCACGAATTTGAATTTCGTGAATTCCAGCAAAGCAACTATCAGGAGTATTGCAAGAATTATGACAAGGAACTGAACAAGCCGGTAATAGATATGCTCTTTCGCCGAATATTTGTTCCGTGCATACACTACCACAGCATAAATCCCAGATACAACAACAACATAAATCCATGATAGTAAGTATACAGCAATACTATTATTTCCAGCAGAAATTCCAAGTTGGTAGACAATTCCATACTGGAAAAAGAAGAAGCGAAGGTCTAAGATTATTTCCAAAAGCTTTCCCCAAAGACCGGTTACCTTTAGATGATCCTGCTCTTCATACCACCACACTTCCCAGCTCTGTTCAGCTTTGGCAAACACACTTCCACTGTACCAAATCCAGTTCATAAAGTCATCAAAATCATAAACAGTTTTTAACCAATCAAAGCCAGAGGGATTGAACACAAACGGTGCCACCACCCATGATGCAACTAAGAACCAACTAGTAATGGTCAGGGCTATATAAACAAATGTGTCAGTTGCTACAGGACTGTGTGTTGCATAAATTACAAGTATTAGCCCCAATTCAATTGCTTTCACAAAATGGCTACGGGAAAAGAGTCTATAGATTTCGGCAAAACTCTTATGCTCTACAACAAAACCACGGCCGGTGGCTCGATATTTTGCTCCACCGTGCAGAATAGTCCGGCCAAAAAAATGACTGCGAGTGCCCATCGAGAAGGTGTAGAAAACGGATGAAAGCTGAAGTTGCATTGTTAAGAAGTCCCAGATAGCTTGGAGGAACCCGTGCTCAAGGGAATTCTCTACAATCATCGGAAGGGCGGTGAAAAGTCCAAGTTGGATGATAAACTGCTGATTTAAGATGGCACCAAGTGCTTTGTTGTTATTGCTGTTACTTTCCATTGATTTCTCAACACCACTAAGGGCAAGATATAGTCGACTCCATAGAAAAGCATATACTGTCAGAACCACCATCATTGTGTTGAAGAAGAACCCCACAGTAGTGTAGAAGAATGAAAGCATCCGGAAAAAATCAAGCCTATGACCCAACCTGTACACATCTCTGCTCAGGATTTGTTCCCCGTTGCCACTGGCAACCTTGGCTTCAAACATTGATACTTGATTCAGACCAACATCCCTTCCCTTTCCAACCTGAATGTATTCATGGTGAGTTACATTACCTCCACGAAGAGTACAATTGAACCCAGCGAATATGTCCTCACTTATGTTGATCACTCTGGAAGCTTTGCTGATACCACCTCGAGTTAAGAACCAAAACCTGTCAAACACATCAGGATGACCATAATGCATTCTAACTTTCAAAGGATTTGCCAAAACCCTCTGTCCTAGGGTGACGAAACTTGTCTCCTGGGCTGACATGAACCAGGCAAGAGAGGACACGGAGCCCGTGAAAATATGTTCCCTGACACCTAAAATTGTTGGTTTCCGGACACCGTAGTAAAGTCTATACTCTTCAAGGAGATTTCTCATCTTTAGTGCTTCCTCGAAGTAGTTATCCTGATTCATGTCTATAGTCTGCAAAGCGTCCCCACGAGTGAAGATGATGGCGTGATTTTGATTCTCGGGCTTTCCCTCCCCAAGCTTCAACGGACCCGGCAGTTTGACTCTGTATACTTCAACCTCCTTTTCCAACTGCTGATCATACTTAACAAGGACAGAGAAATACTCCTTCCCGTCCCTTCCGGTAGTTCTCTCATCCACATAGGCAACTCGAAGAGCTTCATTGTTTTTCATTAGATACAAAATTTCCTCAGCATGAGGATCCTTCTTTTCCTTCTGAGTTCCATAAATCTGACAAGCAACCACGTACGTGAATTTCATCAAAGCAGTCCCATACTCGTGGCCTTTAAATAACAAACTTACTGAACTGCTCGCTCTACTTAAACTCTTGGAGTGAGGTGACCTTACAGAGTTGAAACTGTCTAAATTATCTTGCCTCACCGAAACAAGTTCGCGTGAGCCTTCTCGAATATCCATTTCTGATGCAGAATCCAGAAATGTCAACATCTTGAGGGCCCGATAGTAATACATCATTCCTCTAACTGTCCGCGATAGTGTCTGGCCTCGGTAGGAAGCCCACAGCCTCAAATCTCGAAGTTTATCAGTCCAAATATCACTGTCTTTCACCATCCCCTCCCGTCGCATCCTCTCCAGAAAATTCTTCCACTCATCATCATAAATAGTCTGCAAATAGTACAGGGTTGAAACCCCGTCTTCATTCTCAGTCCTGAGCTGTTCTTTGTTGTATAATACTTCTTCATTATAATAAGGTGTTAGAACACTGAAAGCCATCATTTTCTCAACTTGGGGAGCATGGGGCATATTCATAAAAAGTGAGTTGCTGAAGAAAGCAATCCTTCGTCTGGCCTCTAGATTTATAGGAATGTTTTGCATTGAATCCCTGGAGGTAAGAATTGTGTGCAGGCGCCGAACTTGGCGATAGAAGTTCTCATTGCTAGTGTCAGGCAACTGAACAGCGTTTTCAAAAAGTAGACCTGAAGCAGGATTACGTGGAGCCAAGCCATCATCCTCTAGCTGCTTAGGATTTCTTCGGTCCTTGAAAAGGTCTCTGATAGCAATCTCATAAAGCGCCTGAAGGGTATTCACCACTTGATTAGAATCTTTGACAGGCTTGTTCAATAACTCGACGAGTTTTATCAACTTGTTGTGCAGCTGGGGCAGTGCAGTTGTTTTGAATGTATTAGTGAATTTCTCAATCTCAAGAGAGTGATCAATTTCCTGAAACAGAACAGTCACAATAGAATGCTCTTCACTGTTGGGTTTGATAATCTCATGAAGCAAGTGCTTCACACAATCATATGCTTCGATGACAGCACAACGTCTGTACTCATAGCTGCATATCTTCTTATAAAGCCTCTTATCAGTATCATTAACTAGTTCTTTGGCCTGACTGAGTGCAAGCAGTAACTCGTTGCAGAGAAGAAAACATGGCCAGCGAATAACCCGGACATTCCAAGAGTTCTGCGGCAGCTCCAGCAGCTCAACCTCTCTGTCAGAGATAATATCCTCCTCTCTAAAAGACAAAATTATCTCGTTCCATATCAAAGCAAACTTGTTGGCCTCGACCTGGTTAGACTCGAGCTTCCTGTAGGGCCGACCAAGCCCGTACCTGAGCTTCAACCTATGGATGGCATCCTTAAACTTGCTCTTCAATGTTCCTCTAGCATTCAACAGCTGCTCCTCAGGCATAAGATTAAACTGGATTGCACTGGCAAAAAACTGGAACCTCAACTTCAGCTGCTGCATATTTCGAATCTCGCCCAGGTGTGCAAACAACCCTACACCTGCACCAGCAAGAGACGAATATATCGAATACCAAATCTGTATATCCATCAGATAAATTAAAACAACTGGAATCCACAATATTCCAGCAGCAAATCGGTTGCTGTGATGGAAAAACTCATGCCATTCATACTCAACATTCTTGAGGTCCAACACTGCCTTTGTTGGGGCAATCATGGGTTTGACCTGCAAAAAGTAACTAAAGCAAAATTTTGTTGCCAGCACGAAAACCCAGAACAATGAATACTTAATGTTGTCATAAAGCCCTTCTCTCAAACCCCGACCAACAAAGCTTCTGCTCTGAAACCACCACGACAACATGTAAAAGATCCTCCAGTTTGTATTCTCCACAAAGTTTCTAATCCAAGGAAGTATAAAAAGGGCTAAAGCCAGAAGCTCTGGAATGATGAAGACTGCCACAGCCTCTAGAAAATTCAGCACCCGATCATTTGCCGCCTTTGTCCACCGCCTATCATGGTTTCTCTGCTCCCAAATCCTCCCATAAAACACTCCAAACACAACAATCCACGCCGCAGCAACAACACATTTCAGAAACATCCTCACTCCAAGCATCTTCGTCTCCCTCGATACCAACCTATACTGCATCCCCACATCAAGCAAAGACTGCAAAAACCTCATGCCACTCCATGTAAAGAAAATCGTCAAAGCCCTAACCTGCACAGTCCGATCCTCCAACGCCTGCCACGGATAAGTCCTCTCCTCCCAAGCAACAATTATAGCGGCTTGAAGAAACAACACCAACATAATCCAAAGCCTATCAAAACTCCGAAACAAATTCCAAAACGACCTCTGCTCAACAAATCCCGTCTTACCAACATGCTTCCCCTTACCAACAGTCGTAAAAAAATTACTCCCAACATCAGGTGGCCATTTGAGCTTCTCAAAACACCTCCTACTCCAAAAATACTCATTGATATCATCATAATTTCTCCAAGCACTATGAGGAGCAGTTCCATTTCTACTATTATCAACCTCACTCTTAATAGTTTCATAAATAGGCTTCACAACAAAATTCAAAAAAGCATTCTCACCGGAAATCGACGGCATCACCGGCTGCCCGGTATTATCATCAATATAATCCTCCAATATTCTATTCAACTCATTCGCCAAATTATGAAAGATATAACACAAACACTCCGGAACAAACCTCAGATTCGCAGATTCTCCCCAGATTAGAAGATAAAGCGACACATAAAGCAGCTCTCGGCGGAGGTCAGGCTCTCCGGAACGACGATTATCAAAGATCCAGATGTTTGATTTCTTACCTAGATAAGAACACCACGAGGTGTAATTCTTGAGAAGCTTTTTACGAAAACGACGGAGAACAGTAGCGTCGAGAGTATCGATGTTATCCGGCGGCGGAGTGAGACGCATCTGAGCATTTGCAAGGTGAAGAACGAGATGCTCCCGTTGATTACGGACGTTGTCTTTCTGGAAACCGAAGAAGAGAGCGAGCCAGTCAAGCAAGTCATAGTGAGGTCGCCATTGGCCGAAGGGAGGACGGCGGAGGTTACCGACAGAGCGAAGTGCTGCGGTGGCGGCACGGACTTCGGGGAAACGGAGGGAGGGATGGTCGGCGAGGAGGTTGTGGATTGGGATGATGTTGTAGGGCTCTTCTTCGTGAGGAGGAGTTGAGGAAGGTTGACGGTGGCGGAGACTCATTGCATCGGAATCGGAATCGGAACCCTAAAAGGTTGTGAGTGTAGTTTTGAAATTTGAAAAGTGAAAGAGTGGTGGCAGTTACAGAGAGAGAATATAGTGATGGTGGCTAACGTGCGCAATGTGAATTACGAAAAAGGGAAGAAGAAAGTGCGCGTTGGCGCGTTCAGCGGATATTTATTTAAGGGAAATATCAATTAAAATTATTGATTGGCGTAATTGAAACGATTAATATGGTAAATTAAAATATCTTCAGATCCACTTTCTTTCTATTTGTCTTCTTTTTTGTCCTTTTTTCAATTCTCACAGTAAAGTCAATACGAAGATCGAGATTTTTTATTTTTTATTTACAACATAGAGAAGATTCATGCTAATTTTCTGTTTTTATATCTCATAGATTTTCTTTTGATCCGATATTCTCTACGTCTAATTGCAGACATTATTTTTTTGACAAAAATATCATACGTTAATCCTATAAGAAACAGTCTAAGATTATAAAGTGATTCTTCCTTAAAAAAAAAAATTACAAAGTGATTCTAAATAACTTTTTTTTTTTTACCCAAGTGATTCTAAATAACTTAAATACTCAAATTTATAACCTATTAATTTCATTATTATTATTGTGTTAATTGTCTCGTTCTTATTAAAGAGACCGTGATAATTTAGAGTTCGATCAGAAGATGAGTAAAGTTAGACAAAAAAATATTCTATGTTGAACTTAAATTCTCTTAAACAATTTGTTTTGGTAAAACTAATTAATCATTTAAGTACAACTTTTTGTTATGTTTTACTCTTTTAATTATCAATGTTGAACTCAAAATGGAATTTAAAATGTCTCAACTCATGGTCAATTTGATTAAATTATCTTTGTTTTAACTTCTTCTTTTTTTGTTACAATCTTTGTTTTAACATCTAAATCTCAATAAGAAAATGACTTATGCACCATAATTTTTGTCTTCCTACATAGGTAAATAGATCCCTCCACATGTATATTTTTTCCTTCGTTCACAAATAATATTTCCTTTTCTTCCTTCTCAACCAATATTCCTACTATATTTCTATTTTATTTTTTTGGAAATCCCTTATCTCTTATTCTTTAAAGTTAACCCGTACGCATTTTTTAACCTAATTTTGCCATAAATCCTTCTTCCTTGATTGGTCGGAATATTAATTGCTATTTTTTTTTTTGAAATTAAATGATTTGTTTTTTTTTTGTTCTTATCAGCTATTGATTGTGCAAATTAAATCATGTTGAATTATCAATTTCTTAATTTTTCTCCTTAGTCTCATCCTGAAAACGACATCCTAATCAATTGGAAATAAATATTGTTGTTTTTTCCCACCTTTCTTGCCTAGGTAAAGAGATCCCTCCGCAAATATTTTATTATCTTCCTTCACAAATAATATTTTCATTTCTTTCTTCTCAACTGATATTCCTAGTTTCATATTTGCGCTTTAGTTGTTCTTTTGTATGTTACCATAACATGGTCAATGCCATGAATTTTTTTTTAATATCGTATAATAAAAACGTCTATGACAATTTATTTTATGATTTGAATTACACTATTATTTCGAATCAAATGAAGCATCTACTTTCATATTTACACTATATTTATTCTTATGTATGAACCGTGCAATAGCACATATCAATGGTCTGATAAAAAAAAAAGTTTGTCAATCAAAAAGGATAATAATAATGAAAGTTTGCTTACTTTTCTTAATTTCAAAGATTCTTTGCTAGCCTGGATAGAGTATTTGAGTCTCTTTCTCCTTTTTTTTTCTTTTCTTTTTTCTTTACAACATAATCGAGGCTCTTTATTCTTCTTTTCTTTTTTTAATATCTGTTGTTTCATTTTATATTACAGAAGATTATACCTAAGTTACCTAAACTATTAATGTTTAAATTGTTTGATTTGATATCTTAATTTGAATTCAAACTTAAAATTTCACATTTGTATATGTGAGTTTTATGTGGTCTGTATCATTTTTGTTGAAAAAAAATAAAATTAGTTGATCACCTCATAAAAAGAAAATTGGATATTGAATATTAAAGCCGAAAAATAATAGGGCCTGGTACTACTATAATTTGATGTTAGATATCCAAATTTGCTTAGTAAATTTACAATAAACAAGAACAGATAAAAAATATATTTGCCAATTGTTAGTCTGCCTACAAAAACAGTTAGCTTCTCTTATAAAAAAAATTAATTTTATTAAAAAAAATTGTTTGCCACAAAAATACAAAAATTAAATTTAAATGACGACAGTGACTCGTTGAGGGGGAAATGAAAAAAAAACGAAGATAGGCAGTAGCGTAACGTGCAAATGCAAAAAGGTGACAAAACGCTACGCGCTTTAGTTTGGTTTGAAATGGTAGTAGAAATGCAAATGTTGGTGGAGTTAATGGACAATGGAATTTGAGAGGGGCTGAGTTATCAAAGAGGATGTCATAGTTTGGTAGATGATCATGCAGTGGCCAACTTGTCCATTGGAGATGTGGGATCCACAGCATGGATATCATCAGAGTGTCGTGAAGCATGTCTGTCAAATGGGATGATCTACCTTCTATAGGCAAGTACATGTAATTGAAGAAAAATGCTCTTCTTTCAACAAGTTTTGCACCCTCTCAGCCAAATTTTTCAAAAATTGCCCCGGCATGAGTTAACACACACATATCTTAAAATAGCGTAAGTTAAGTCACATATATGTTCAACGCAACGTGACTTAACTCAAGTTGTGTCTGTGCTAAATAACGTAACAGGTAGAAATTCAATTTTCCCTAACTTTCTTCATTCCTTCATTCATTCATACATCCATTGAGTCAATTTCATCTATTTTTTCATCATTCATTGAATCAAGTATTCACTCGTATTTAAAATACGCATAATAAAACCAAAAATTACGTAAAATATCATAAAAACACAAAAGTGCAAGTGTAAATATATTACATCCATATCCGACAAAATGTCATAAAAAACTACAAATATACAAAAGTCATAAAATAAGACCCTACTGCTCTTGTCTACTATGACTTCTAGTCCTCCTTCGCGTAGCCGACACCTCCTCCAGCACGCGATACTGTTGTCAAATGCTCTTTATAACGCGGGCAACAACATGATTTGAATACACATCAGGAATCCCTGTCGTAGCGCTGTCAACTATGGCTCTGACATTGTGGATGATTTGTAATGGGTCGGGAGGTTATCTGGCCCACTATTGCTCAACAATAACCTCCTCGTAGAGAGAGACAAGAGTTGTGTAGTCAGGAACGGCCGCATGGGCGATCATAAGAAAATGTGATACTTTGTAAAACCAATTCATGTATCCCATTGAACGCCGACAAAGTTCTCAGATATTTTAAAACATTTATTTTTTAGTGTGTCTGATCAATCTCATTCAAACTAACATGTTGTTTATCATTTTAATTTGGTTTGAGCTTTATCCCAAAAATGTGTACATTCAACCCATATCAATTTATATACTTTTGATCAGTTTGGACAACGGGCACACTCAAAGTTGGATCAATTGACCAGTAAATACTCCTAATTAATGGGTTATGCAGCTAGAAGGACCGCTATGATACTAGAACGGACTCATCATGTTTACAGGCCTAAATTAACTTACATGCGAGGTCTTTTAAAATAAGTAAAAATTCCATTTTGCTAAGACCAACGGTTGAACATGTGACAAGAATGTTCAACTCACAATATTGTGGATGAATAAATTTGTTACCAATCGAGTCAGTTTTACTACGTTTATAGACCTAAATCAACTTTTATCGTGAGACCTTTTAAAATAAATAAAAATTACATAACACTTTGTGGAAGTTAAAAAAATAATCTAAATTTTGCTAAGGACAATGGTTAAACATGTGACAAGTGGGATATGTGGCACTCGTTGAAGGTGGGAGAAACACACAAAAAATCGAGGTTTAAATTGTGTTTTAGGTGTTTCATTTTATTTTATCTATAATAACAAACACGCTCTAAAAGTTCTTTATCAAAACATTTAACTTCATTTAAGGCAATAAGAACAAGGTGAGGTTAAATCATAAATAAATCGATCATAAATTAGAGAGAGAGAGAGAGAGAGAGAGAGATAGCAATTTCTTGTAGTTCACCGTCAACATGGTATGCTAGTCCAATCCACCCTTTTCAAAGTATTTTTTTCAGAGAGGCGATGATTTTTTAAATTGCATTGCTTTAACAAATAAGACTTCATTGCCTCGACCTCAAGGACTTCCACTCGTATCTTAGACTTCTCTACGTAAACCATAAGGACTACATACGGTTATAGTCTTTACATGTTATCCCATAAGGTTGTTGCCACTATCGAGCGTTGCACATGAACTTCATTAAGTTTATATCTAATTTGATATAAAGTCATTTTTCAAGATGATAAATAGCTCTTTAAAAGTTTATATCAATTCAATTGTGCATCTGACTAATTGATAGATTTGCAGTATGATCCCAGAACTGTTATTATAGAGGATTTTACAATAAGCTGCAGAAATTGTGTTTTTTACTTTTTTGAATTTTTCTCTTCATAAAAACGTAGCCTTTTTCTTTTTAAGTGTGTTGCTTCAAACACTTACACTGATCTTTATTATTATTCGTAAATATTTTTGAAGGCTCAACTATGTGAAGACATATTGATTTGCAATTATAAAATTTCAAATAGCTTCTCTTTTATATTTGAGAGAATATAAATGTTAAGCTGACATACATCGGATAATGAGACAAATAAGATGCAAAGAATTAATGGGTAGATTGTACGACTTTGTACTTATACTTTTGATTGATGTCTTCATTTGTTTGAACATGATATATTTTTGACGAAAGTTGTAATTCAGAGAGTATGAAGATTATTACCGAAAATAAAGGGCAATATACAAGTTGGTAAACCGTATCTCATATAACAATGGAAAACTGCATTCATAAAAAGGTACAAATTTAGTTGCATGAGAGTAAAACACGATATAAAATTACAAAGGTAGATCTCCTTCGAATTACAATTATTTTTTTGAAAGACTTCACCAAATTACAAACATTGAGTAAATAGACAATTACCCTTTTGAAATTGTAAGTTTCATCAATTACCCCCTTGAAATTAACAAAACTTCAATTACCCCCCTAAAATTGCACAAAGTTAATTAATTTACCCCCTCCGTCAAATTCTTCTGTTAGTCAACATGACGTTTTGCAAATACCCTCCCTGAAGTTTTGCACTTATGTGCAAAATGCTTCCCGAACTTAAAAATTTATATATTTTTTTCTTAAACTTTACTCAAAAGATATTAAAGGCAAACAAGGAAGCTTGAGAAATGCATTTAGGATTCAAGGAATAACTTAAAGAGTTACTTAGTGAAGGGTACTATGGTAAAGGAGGATTATCAAAAGTGTTTTTTGAAAAGAAATACATTGGTAGAGTGGAGAAAATTCAGAAACTTCATGATGACAAGAAACTTGAGAAATTGCTTGATTGTTGTGAAAGGATTGATGACATTGAACGAGGTGACGGCGGATGTGAGGCTTGTGGTGATATAAAGTTTGTTCCTTGTGAAACATGTTATGAAAATTGTAAAATCTACTATGAAGGTGATTGTGAAGAAGATGTTAATTGTGAGGTTGGTGGGTGAGTGTGGATTTCATATGTGTCCTCATTGCAATGAAAATGGCATAATAAGATGTTTCATATGTTGTTTCTAGTTCCATATTTCATTTTGACATTTAACAATGAAAATGACATAAGTTAATTGTTAATTGTTTGTCTTTAATATCTTATGACTCAAGAATAAGAAAAATATATATAAATTTTCAAGTTCATGGGGCATTTTGCACAAGTGCAAAACTTCAGGGGGTATTTGCAAAACATCATGTTGACTAACAAAAGATCTTGACGGATGGTGTAAATTGATTAACGTTGTGCAATTTCAAAGAGGTGATTGACGAAACTTAAATATTCAGGAGGATAATTGTCTATTTACTCTACAAACATTATTAGAGGTATTAACCCCTTGTTATATTATATGAGAGAGAAAAAAAAGACAGAACGACCCTTTCAGACATTATAAAATCCTGTCCATTAATTTCTACAGATCTAACAGCCCACATCTAAATCCCATGGAAGCACCCATTTCCTTTTGGATGCAAGAAATGGGTTAAAAAGTTATCGGGTCCCCGACCCAACTCAACCCAGAAATGGTAAAACACACCCGAAAGATTCGGAAGCAGTGTCTTGCTCAATAAGCCCTAAAACACTAAAACCCTATAACCCACCGAAACCCTTCTTTCGTCAAAACCAAACAACAACCTCTTCAACCACTCACCGCAACGCAAGGTTCAATTTCTACTTTAATTATGTTTCTTGCTTGTGATTTTATTCATATGTTAACTAATTTGTATTATGATTTATTCTATGCTTTGATGTTGATTTGATAGATGAATTTCAATAACGTGAAGATCCCAAAGGTTCCTGGCGGTGGTGGAATTTCTGCTTTGCTTAAAGTTAGCATTCTTGGTGGACTTGCTGTCTATGGAGCTACAAACACTTTGTATAATGTTGAGGGTGGTCATCGTGCTATTGTCTTTAACCGTGTTATTGGTGTCAAAGATAAGGTCAAACCATTTCCTTCACTTCCTGTTAAATCATTAAGCACATACACATTCACTTGGTTGGCGCCGGTAATATTTTGAGAAAATGGAAGTAATTGAATGTAATCACATGCGTTAGTGTCATGTCAGTGTTAGAAACCGGACACCTTCAATATGTGTCGGGGCTACACAAGAAAAATAGAGAGAAATTTTTTGAAGCCCTATTGTAGAGATGGTAGAATATTGCTTTAGATGATTGGGTCATGTATGAAGAGACCTGTAAAAGCACAAAATTTGCTGTGAATGTCGTTCAATCTTATAATTTGTTTAGGCTTTCACCTTGTATTAGTGTTGTCTATAGCAGAGCCAAAATCCCGCCATACCGTTCACTTTGTGGTGCCATCATATCGGATTATGGCGGAAAATCCCAAATAAAAAACTGTTGTGTAATTTAACTAATGGGAGGAATTTTTGACCCCCAATATCACTTCGGATGCACACATTCAGGAAAACGTGAATTTTGTGCCGTCCGGAAGTACACTTCCAGAAACATCAGTGGAGTTTTTAGAAATGTTGGTGGTGAGAGTTTGTTAAAAAAATGTTGGTGGTGAAAGTTGCTCCAAATTAACTTGTAAGTCGGTGTTCAAGGTACAGGAATGTTATGATAGATGAGTAACGGATCAAGATAAAATGATAAGTAGAAGTACAATTATTACGTGCATAGTAGTCAATTGCGGATAGCGGCGCGTAGCGGCCAACCCCAACAATGCTACAGCGGGATAGCGCATAGCGCTATGACCGCTATTTGATAACTTTTTTGACAAATTAGGTAAATAATACTATAAATTATAAACAAACATATATCTAATATAAAATTAAATATAAGATTCAAATCTCATGAAACATTCATAAATCATACAAAACACCCAAATCTTATGAAAGCTTTTACTCATGAATCATTCATAAATCATACAAAACACCCAAATCTTATGAAAGCTTTCAAGTCTCCAACATAATATCAAAAGTCTTAATCAAAATTCAACATAGTAGTCAATCTCGGATATCGGTGCGTAGCGGCCGACCTCAAAAGTGGGATAGCGGGTTAGTGTATAGTGGTATGACAAATAGCGGTCACCGATATTTGATTATTTTTTGAACAAATTACATGAATAATGGTATAAAGTATAAACAAACTTACATATATCTAAAAAAAAAACTTATATTATATAAAATATAACACCCAAATCTCATGAGACATTCATAAATACCAAAACGCCAAAAATCAAAAGATAGAGGAACAAATAAAAAAATCATAAAACAAGAGAAACCATAAAACAAAAGAAAACAGAGGAAGAAAAAAAGAACAAGAAACCATACAACAGAGTCAATTTTTGGTTTTAAAATCTCCAAAATGCCCTAAAATCAATTTAGAAATTTGGAAACCATACAAAATGTTTTAAAAATAGTGTCAATTTGAAAATTTTCAACTAAAATCAAATAGCGGCCGCTATCCGCTCCGCTAAGCTGCTGTAGCAGCTGAAGCGGCCACTATCTCATTCTGCACCACTACGACGATTAGCGTATTGGTTCGTCGCCTACGTGCGGCCGCTATTGACTACTATGATTACGTGAATGTCATGGAGAAGACTCATGGTAGAGATGGTAGCATATGGGTCAAGTTTGAAGAAGACCTGTACTTGCACCAATATTTGTTGTGACTGATTTTATTCTTTGTTTAGGCTTTCATGTTGTCAAATATCGGCCATGGCAAATTATGGTGGCTGATTTTTTTGTGAAGAAGAATGACGGCACAATGACATTTTATCGTGGCTTAAAATGACGGATTTTTGGCTTTCTGCTATAAAAAACACTGCATGTTGTATACTAGTCGGTCAAGCATGAGATAGATTCAGGTTTTTAGCCTCATAGTTGACTAATATGATTTCATGTCATTTTTATTATGCAAACAAGAAAACGCTTCATCTAAGTGGGGCTTAATCGTTTTTTGAATCTTGTCCCTTTTATGTCACACTCTGTCCTTAGGGTTACGATTCACTAACAATCTTTGCTATTAAGCATGAATTGAAGATACTTCTGCCTGAATCTATATTCTCCAAAGACCCGCATATCTGTATCGCTAGACTTATGTTAATCAGTAACCTTATTGTCGTATATCAGTGATTCAATATAGCACATCTATTTTATATGCAGGTCTATCCTGAAGGAACACATATTATGATCCCGTGGTTTGAGAGGCCTGTGATCTATGATGTTCGTGCACGACCTCATTTAGTGGAGAGCACATCAGGAAGCCGTGATCTCCAAATGGTAATTTCTTTTGTTTGTCCTGCTATTTTTTCTTGTTCATACGCTTTGACCATGTACTGTAGTACACTTGATTATAGGATAATAGCAACTTGTCTTTTGGTTTGAAGTTGGATCTACCTTCCCTCACCTCACCCTTTCATCCCTACCAGAAAAAATACGGGTTTATTGAAAAAATATGTTAGGGCTTTTTTCTCCCCTTTAGAGTTTAGTCCATTGAAGTCATTTTAACGTTGCATAATTCTAGTAGCACAGTGCTATTCCATATAAATCACGCCTTCTATGTTGGCTGTTAACCTTGTGGGCTTATGTATCATATTACTCATTACTCTGATATCTTCCTATTTCATATACTCCCTCCATTTCTAAATGAGTGTCCTTTAAGGTTTTTACACATATTAAGAAATGGAATAATGTTGTCCAGGGACATCACTTTTTTAATAAAATAGCCTTGTTACCTATTGATGCATTTCCTATCATAATAAATTAAAGTAGAATATGATGCTTTGGAAGTAGTGTACATAGTAATAATTAGGGGGTATTGTTGGAAAAATTTAATTAATACTAAATTGAGAAGTGAGGATGACATTCATTTTGAAACAATTTTTTTTTGTTGCTAAAACGCCACTCATTTTGAAATGGAGGGAATATCTCTGAATTTGTGCCTGAACTGAACCACCAATTATCAATTGTATCACATTATTCATAATTCATACATTTCACCCATTATTCTTCCAACACTGTGCACTTGCTCAGCTCCCTTATATATGAACTATTACAAAGTTACAATCTATGACCATGGAATTCTAGATTTTATGTTAAAGATGTCAAAACTGATTTAGCAATTGCAAGTGTTGTCCATTCTAACTCTTACTTTATATACAGTTCTTTTATCTCTACGTTTTTCTTAGGCACAATACTAGACCATAATCTGTATCATAGTTTCATTTCCATGTAATCTATTATGGATCTTTTATTTTGCCAGGTTAAAATTGGACTTAGAGTTCTTACTCGTCCCGTGCCAGACCAATTACCAACGGTCTATCGAACTCTGGGTGAGAATTACAATGAAAGGGTCCTGCCTTCTATTATACATGAAACTCTCAAATCTGTGGTTGCACAGTACAATGCCAGTCAGCTCATTACTCAGAGAGAGGTAGCTATTTACTAGATTCTCTCCTATCTTCTGTTCAACTAGTACTGGATTAACTGGGTCTATGTCTCTTTACATATCAGTTGGAATTTGCATTCTTAAGAACGAAATAAATTTTCTATTCACTTTATTTTAAAAGTGAATTACAACCATACATGCGAGACTGATTATTTCTAAAATGATCCAAATTATAGGCTGTTAGTCGAGAAATAAGGAAGATACTGACTGAAAGGGCCTCCCAATTCAACATTGCACTGGATGATGTGTCCATCACAAGTTTGACTTTTGGGAGGGAATTCACAGCTGCAATTGAAGCCAAGCAGGTGGCTGCTCAAGAAGCCGAGAGAGCGAAGTTTGTTGTAGAAAAAGCTGAACAAGACAAAAGAAGTGCTATTATTAGAGCACAGGTAAAATACTTGCCTGATTCCTACATATAAGATGGTTCATAATCTTTCTAAAAATTGCTGCCGTGGTTTTTTTT
>Ga0099826_10000494_pt1 | contig 19236 bp, 10 predicted proteins | sample Mtrugardesep15_FD_76830 | JGI IMG/M metagenome (GOLD analysis project Ga0099826, IMG submission 76830) | Root nodule microbial communities of legume samples collected from California, USA - M. trunc garden sep15 | ecosystem: Host-associated > Plants > Roots > Nodule | place: USA: California... | reverse complement strand
TGAACAATCAAATACCTGTCTGGCAGCAGCTTTTGAGATCCAAGATGGAAGCAAACAAGGAGTGTTATTTAATGCATCATATGATGTCTCCTTTGCTTTTCCACAATCAACCACAAATACAACGTCATTGATGGTAATACTAGTCTCTGCCATATTAGTAGCCAGAACAATCTTCCTCACCCCTCCTCCAGGATTTTCAAATATTAATTTCTGCAAGATAAAAGAAAACAAACAGAATTCACTATACGCTATATTGAATGAATAAATGACATTATATATATATATATATATATATATTCAGTTAGAGTACAAAAACCTAATTGATTTAAATAAAAAGAAACCCCCGTGTGATTTAAAGGAAAGTGCAAGAGGAATGCTGGATCTGAAAGAGACCAAGAGCCTCTTTTGAGAGAAGCTTAAGAGACTCATTATTCCCAATATTTTAATAAAAAAGTACACATAAGACATATATTATTATATCGTAAAACAGATAGCAACAACATTTACTGTGGTAGTATTTCAGTCTATTACTAGCAAGGTCACCTGCTCTGAGCTGGACATAGAGCCATGGCACGCAAGAAGTAATACTCGGCTCTGATCACCCAACAAAGGATGAGCATGGAGTTTATCCTTCAAAGAGTTTATATCATCCCAACCAGTCATAAAAACCAAAACAGCACCTGGCCTTTCATTCTTAACAATGTGGCAAAGCACGTGTTCAATAAGGTTGAAACCAATTGAGTCAGGGTTCCAGCAGGACATTGACTCCTTGGTGCATAGGCTATACCCCTTATAGTCTGCAACCTCTAATGCATCCTATGCAACATCATAGAAAAATTAACATAACTAGTCAAAAAAATAACATCCCAAAAAAAGAAGACAAAGCAAAGAAAATATTTCCAGATCAACTTGTGTACCTCAACAGCAGAAGCAATCTGGCTCTTTCGTTTTTTGAAAGACTGGGCTTGTTTCTGCATTTTCCATGTTTTTTCTTGACCATAGTCATCAATTTGATTATAAGGAGTCAAACGATATCCAGTCCTTTCCAGAATATCCTCAAGAAATTGTGCTCGAACTGGAAAGGTAAACCCCTACATATTGCACATGTCCCAAAAACATAAAAGGGAAATAAGTTTATTGTGTCCTTTCACAACATCTGTAAGCAAATGTGCAGTCATAGCCAAAGCAGCAAATATGGGAATTTTCATTTCATATACTAGTTTGTGGAAATATTAGCCAAAAAGCAAGTCGAATAAATGTTAATATGCAAAATAACTCCAACAGAAGCATTTCTTTTAACAGCTAAGTTGTTGAATTACTAAAGTACACAGTTTTACTTTTAAAAGCTTATACAATCATTATCAAGAGAGAAAATTCATCATGTCCATAAAAACAGAACATCGCTGATCATTGCAAAGTTAAAGAATGAATCACATCAGAATAGATTATATGACTGCTGAAATACAACAACATAGTGGGATAGCATCATTTGAACTTCAATTAAGATGCAGAAATGAGTATTCTGAGCTTACAGGGATATGCATCGTTGGGGCACCATCAAAATATGAAGAAAAAAGCTCAGCATTTAAGGTTGCACTCATCAAAATTAATCTCAAATCAGGACGACGAGGGAGGAGATCCTTCAGGACAATGAGAAGAAAATCTGACAAAAGTTAAAGTCAGTGGTAAGCATCATACTGAAATATTAAATATAACAAGGATTTAATTTATATACATCAACGGTTTCAAGTTTTTTTACACTTGCCTCCAATCAAATCACGCCATGTAGGTATTTATGGAGATATTTTAGGAATTAACCTATAAAGTGGCATTATGGTGTGATTTGATTGGATGCATGCATAAAAAAGTTCTGCACTGTCGGTGCATAGAAATTAATCTCAAAACAAAACAATATTGGAATTAAACAATATCATCGGATCGCTACCTTCATTCATTCCACGTTCATGAATTTCATCAACAATAACATGAGTTACACCTTTTAAACTTCTATCCACAAGTAGTCTCCGCAATAACACACCTGTGGTGCAAAAAAGAAGACGAGTATCCCTCCCTCTCATACCCTCCAACCGAACTTTATAACCAATCTTTCAGAATGGAAAACATGCAAATAATTGAAGTCAAACAGATAGCATATAAGTTTAAGTAGTCCGAGCAACGGCAAGCTTAAAAGGTAAAAGAAACTAACAGATTCTCCCAATTTTTCCCCACGTTCTGCTGCAACTCTTTCAGAAACAGATATAGCAGATATTCTTCTAGGCTGAGTACAAATTATGTTACATAGAGCTCCACGTGCAGCTTCAATCTCAGATTCTAATATGTATTGAGGAAGTTGTGTGGTCTTACCACAACCAGTTTCACCTGAGACGACAATGACCTGCAAATTTTCATTAGTGATACCAATTAATACAAATTATCATTCAGCAGCACAAGCATATTGGTATTAATATCCTCAACAATAAATAGACCTGCAGAAAAACTATTACCACATATGTTACCCATTTTAAATTATCATTTGCTCAGAAACTATAAGTGATTCAATTTGAATGTTCGCTTCTGACTATTGTAACATATGAAGAGACAATGTAGTTCAAAGTTTACATAGTATCTTGTAATATTTTTTATCTACTTTAATCTATAACATGTGGACAAATTTGTTATATTTGAGTGTCTATATCTCTCCATGCTAGTATTCCATCCTAATATTTCACAAGTCTGCTGGATTCAATATGCAATCTAGTTTGTGTCCATACAGAAGCTCCACATATATCAATATGCAATGTAATACAGCAATGATGTGCTGCAGTGCACAATATTAAAAAAGAGACAAAAAGTTTGCAGGTGAGATATAAGTTATAACCGATGTTGGATGAACATAAAAAAAATTGTTTTAGATGATAATCGTAATAAATGTAGTAGTAGTAGTAATAATAATAATAGTAATAATAATAATAATAATAATAATAATAATGATAATGATGATGATGATACTAATAATAATATCCTAATTTATCAAAAACAAACAGCTTCTTGTAGAAGTAAGAAATATTGACATCAATTCGCAACAAGAATTTACAAGTTAATTATTTTTTCCAATTGTAACCTCTAATTAATATTATATACGTATCCAAGTTATTATTCTTCAATTTGCCTTTATCATAATGGGAATACAATAATGGTCAATAAGGATAAATTAGTAAAATCACCATTCTCTTTCTTTCATTTATAATTTTTTTATTATGTGTCAAATGGTCAAAGATGACAGTTATTGTGGGACGGAGGGAGAAATAAATTACAAATCGCAGAGGGCACCCTTTATTCCTTTTTCACCTGATTCTCTGAAACAACTTTCAAAAATGCATCTTTCTCTTTGAATGCAGGAAGACTTCGGCGAAATTCAAGCATCTTTTGGCCTTCGGGAGATTCCTATGAATAAACCAACATATGTTATAACATTTCTAAAGGCTAAAAACAATGACAAAAACATTCAAGTATAGAAAAATTTCACTTAGAGAAAATATCAATAAACAGCTGACATCATATGATATATCAAGGTAACAAACCATATAACACGAATTGCAACTATCAAATGTAGATCTTGAATATTCAATCAAAATTGATTAATCAACAAGTTGGAAAATTTGCAATTTAATAAGCCTAGTTCCATAATTGCTTAAATGTACTAATAGTGTTGCTCTCCACTAAAAATGTATTGTTAAATTGATATATAATGATAATGCAGAATAGCGTCTTTATAGCAAAATTGAGTCACTTGCGGCTGGCACCCATAATGGATACTACATAGCAGAGCATTTTTGGATTACATTTTTGTAGTGTTTCTCACCATCTCTTGTGATTATTTTATTTTTTTCACCCTTCATGTTCTTTGTTGCCACTATACCCTTCAATCATCATAGTTTTAAACTTAATTCTATAATTTTGGTTGTTATTAACTTGTGTACTTAGCTTAAAAGTATTATTTAGTATTAATAATATACCTTTAATTTGATGCATCTTTTCTTTTTGAAAATGATATAACTTTTACTGTAATCTTCTTCAGTGTAGAGGCCATCCCACTTTAACAGTTTTGGGGTCAGCCACTCTGCTTCATGCCTCTATCCAAGAATTTAACTTGAAAGATATGTAAAAGATATATGATTTCAAATGGCCAGGCTAAAAGATAAGTTTATTTACTCTATAAGTTCCTCAACTATTTCGGGATTTTTAAATAGGTCAAGGCTGGATCTAAAAACATTGCTGATTATAAAATTACATTATATATTTCCATAAATTCACACACACACACACACACACACGCACACAATAGGAATGTGAAATAAGCCGAAATTACTTAAAACAACTGAAAAACAAGAAACCTGCCAGTCTTGTTGTTGATGATGCAGTTGCAAACTTCTTCGTTGAAGGATTTTCTCTTTGGCAACACTATTATGGCTCGTGGGTTCCGGATGCCCATAAATCCCTTCATCCGCAGGAATGCTTCCATCATCCCTTGATCTATGCAAGGAATCATCGAAAGAGCCTACTCTTTTTGTAGCCTTATGTGAAAGATGAGCAAGAAGATGAGTGTCTACTTCTCTATGAACACCAAATGGTAAGGTTACCTGCAGAGCATAGAAAAGCAGCAGGATATGTGCAAGAGAGGATAGATGTTAGGATATAGAATAAACGAAATTTATAGTAGTGAAAGTAATTATGAGTTGTTAGAGAAGTTAGTTGGTTTGTTATCTGGGTTATAGTTACGAGTTGTTAGAGAAGTTAATTAGTTTATTTGGATTAGTTAGACAGTACATGTATAAATAGGAGAACACAATGGTTAGAGAGTATCTTTTGAATATTGTAATTTTGAACAGAGTATTCTCGATTGTGAAGGGGAAACCCTTGAGGAGATATTCTCTCCTGTTCTATCCTATTTCTTAATAAAATTGTTAAATTCTTTGGAATCCAATTCTTGGGTTCCTAACAATAGACTTTTCCAAACAGCGCAATTTTCCAGTGTTAAAGCTGAAAACATTAAGACAGTTGTTTTCTGCTTATAATTCTTTGCACTGTTTGCTGTTAGGAATCTATTATTAACATAAAAACAGAGACACAAAACAATTGATTGACACCAAATCACATATTTTTCCACATCATCAAAATCAATTCAAGCATTTCTTCTCCATACCTCACCAATCATTCACCTTAACCTCTCTCATTATTACCTACACTTTTGTCTCCTCCAATTACCATACCAAAACGGTAACATAAAAATGTCTGTGTCAGCAAACCTGTTTCACGGATTTTCACTGCCACTTACACAAATCCCCCCTCCACCACCACCGCTACTATCATCAACACCATCACTAAGACCAGTAACCACAACAAAGTCTACTTCATGTGTAGCATTGAGGACATCAGACAATAATAGTAGAGTTGAACTGAACTAAATTACAGCTCTAGGATTGCAGCTACAATTGTAATTCAAATAAACTGTCCCCTAAAAGTGATTTCCTTCACCCCAAAATTTACAGGTCCATCAAATTCATTCAATTAAACCAGTTCATGCATTAAAATTCGTCACCAAAGGTCCAAAGAAAGGGAAGGTGATTCTTTTCCTTTACGCGCAAGAATTAAAATAACAGAAAGGAACTCATTTGATGCAAAGTAATACATACCTCTCTCAGCGGACGCTTGTCATCGAGGTCAGGGCGATAATTCGGCAAAGGCGCCTTGCTAAAGACAACAACTCTAGCATATTGTCGGCTGCCAGAGTAAAATACATATATTTATAAAACAAGAAAATGAAACAGAATAAAATATGAATGAATTAATGTGGAATTGAACATGCCTGTATAAGCCCATCCTGGTAGCTAAAGTTTCAAGTTGCAGATAATCACGACGGTCTTTCTTCTCATTGGACACAACTTCTTGCTGATCTTTATTGCGAAGAAGCATAGTTAGTTTCCATCTCCAAGAATCAATGTTTTCAAGAGTCGAATCCCCCTAATAATAAACAAAATCACTCTTGAGAGCAAGCGTGTGATTGACCAAGTTTTATTCAATTCAAAATACTCTAAAGAGCCTGTTTGAATGGTTTTTTTGAATTTATCTACCGGCATAAGCACTAGTGAGACGAACTCACGAAAACAGGTTCTGAAATGTTCGCTAGCTATTTGTTTTTTCAACTTATTTCCATAAATTCTACTGAATCGTTTATGAAAAACAGCTTATAGATTAGACAAAAAAACGTGACTGCTTTATATTATTGTGTTATAGAAATAGGTTATTCATAAAGGCTTAAACTATGGCAGATTATAATTAGTGAACAGCTTAAGTAACATATATGGTGATAGTGATAGGAATATAAAAAGGAAATGAAAATAAGAAGCTACCAGTTGTTGTTGTTGTTGAGGGCGAGAAGAAACGAATTCGAGGTCGGATTCATCAGAGGAAACGTCTTTGAAGGCAAAACGGCCGTAAGTGGAGGTTTGTTGGCGAAAAAGCGGAACAGCGAAGGTCCTGTGTCTATGGTGGTTTAGAGCGGCGGGTGAGGGAAATGAAGGACGAATGTGGAGGTTACTGGTTGTAGTTGTGGTGGTGGTGATGAAATCACGGGCGGCGAGTCTGAAGATGCCGGCGGAGGGAATCTGCATTCGAATTCGCGTCATCGGAAACAGCATGGTGAGGTGAGGTGAGGTGAGGTGAGTGGTATGAGGTGCACTAACTAACCACGCAGCGCAGCTTTTGCATCCCTAACTTCACACTCTCTCTTTTTTCATTTATTATTACTTCTTTTTTTTATTTATTTACAAACTCTTATTATTATTTAAAATCATTTTTCTTTCTTTTCCTCCCGCAAAAAATACTATGCATTTTTACTTAAAAATTATTAGGCCAAGCCAAATACCTTTTTTAATCTTTTAAGTTTGACAAAAGTATCAGCTTAGTTTTTAAGTTTTTTTTTTCATTCAAAAAAAGAATTAAATAAATCCTTAAAAGGGTGATAATATAAAGATGTATTTGAAATGTAAAAACTTTAAATATGTATATTAAATTAACAACTTAAAAACCTATTCCCTTAATCTTAGTCATTTGATCAATTCAACGGTGGTAAATAAATTCAAATCCCTAGATCTTGAAAGATGCCAAAAGAATTGAAAACATTAAAAAGACTTCTTTATCAAACACAGTAACAACACAACAGAGACACAAATCCTTAAATGCATGACGCCGGCAACAGAGAACACAGCGGTAGTGACACAATTTGAGGGTTAGGAAGCATGAGAACCCTCAACCTATTGGCTGCCCACAAAGGATAACATAACCTTCATGTACAATGTTGGCGACGGGAAACAAAGGTGAACGGCACGACGTCTCTGCCTTACCCACTTCCTCTTTCTTACAATTGACAAAGAAACATATATAATGTGAATCAATATATTAAATGAGAGCATAAGAATATTCAGGAAATTTGATTTTTTTATGACTTATTTGCTTTATGGTATGAGTTGAAATTGCGGGGAATTTGTATATTTGTTTTGCTTGAGGCTTTAGATGGAACTTGAATTTGAATTTGTTAAGATATTTGATAAAATTAAAAGTGGGAAATTACAAGAGGCAAGATGTTAAGTTTTGAAAGGAAAATGGTACAAAGGTTACGTGTTGCAAGTGTTGGAGGCCACATGATCTTTGATCACCAACGACATGATTGCTTTTCTTTGATGCTTGAGGACTAGCATGAATGCTTCCTCGGTTTATCTTTTGGCCTAGAGTTTATATAGGCTCTGATGCAGGAGTGTCGATCTTATGACCTCGTCTTTTGATACCTTTTGTTGACTCATGTTAATTACATGATGAGGATAGTTGTACCGTGGTGATGAATTTCATGTGGAGAGATACGAGGCATGTTGAGATTCATTACTCTTGTTTTTAGGATTAGTACTTAGTGATGAGATATTATGTATGTCGATTATCTTCTGTTGCGAATTTCGATGAAAAACAAGTTATGCATGTTTTGGAAAAATGTAGATGTAGCATCTAAGCTCTTAAATTATTGAATTTATTGCATGATTATTGCTTTCGGGGTTTAAAGTGTTACAATAAGCACTTTATCCTAACCATTAATGGACTTTTTATAAAAGAAATGAAGTAATGTAATAGATCTAACGGTAGTTTTGTGTTGATTAACATTGAATAAAGAAAATGAGAAGAACTTCACAAATTTTGAGAAATAATTATGAAATGATGATTCTATGCTTGAATTACTCCGATGTTAAGTGACATGTAAGAATGATTTATTGATATGTATGATTAGTGGTGGAGAGAGAGGGGGGCCATGGTCCCCCTATATTTTTAATAATTTTTTTTATACATTGCACTTAACTATATCAGAATGTTTCATAAAATATATATTAGGCTATGGCCCCCCTAATCAATCTAATTTAAATGTTCATCATGTTATTAGATTAGTTGACAACTAAAGTTTTTGTATTAACCATTCGATTCTCAAGATAAAGTGGTCATTGTGATTCGGAGTTCGGCCGAAAGGTAACTAAAAATTGGCAAAAAATTGTTCTACTCAAAAATTGAACTCAGATTATCCTGAATAATTTGTCGTTTACTAAAACCACATTTAACATAATGTCTCTACTATTAAGTCAATACTTGTATGATAACTATGTTTACCTATTAATGTCTCTCATACTTAATATAGTTATACATTTCTTTAAAAAACAATAAAATATTAGTTCAAGCTTTTAGGGTTTCTTGTATATCTTTTACATTTAAATACTTTTTAATCAAATTATGTTTTTTGTTCACTTAAAAAAATGTTTCTTGTATTCGACCCCCTAACTTTAAATTTTTGGCTCCGTTCATGTGTATGATCATGGTATCTTAATTATAGAGTCTTGTATAGAATATTATGGGAAACGTATACCCTTTGTTATCGGCAAGCCACCCTTTTTGCTCATAGTAATTATAATGCTCAATTGTTTCTTTGCACTATCTCTTTCAGATGTAAGGCATCAAGTTCCACAATCATTTTTATATTTTTGTGTTTTTTGATCACGATGAAAGTTATGTTTGTTTTCTCTTACCGATCATACGTGAAAGCATTGTATCTTGTAATATGATTTGCAGTTTGCCATCTGTTTAAATTTGTTACACTAATTTCTATGTTAGCATTTGTTTTTTGATTTGTTACTTTCCGTAATTTCAAAATCCTCCGGCATGCATTGTTTGTTTGCAATTATTTTTTTGTTCTTTAACCATTTTACCGTTCTATTTGCAAAGTAAAGCATTGGAGTCTGCTCGAACTTCATCTACTCTAGCATGTTGCTTGCTCATTTTTAATATATTTTTTATATTTGAGTTTTGCTCCTCTTGTATGAGTTAGTGATTGTGCATGTGCGACAGACCGCTAGCAATCCACCTTTAATTATGGCAACACCAGATTCCACGTATGTAGTACAAACTCAGTGAGTTATTTGAAATAGTTCTTTGTGTATCTTTTCCATCAACTTATGTTTTTTCGTAACTTATTTTATTTGGCTCCGCATACAAAATCACATGCTTAAAAGAACCAATGAAGTAGAAAAAACTTTCAAATAATTCACATGTTGTGTTTTATTTAATAATACCACATTAAAATAAGTATGCGCAATTATTTTTCTATTTTTATACATGGGTGTTTTATTTTCTCTTCATACTTGATGTTATTTTTTTCTACTATTAAGTCAATACATGTATGATAACTATATTTACCTACTAATGTCTCTCATACCGACTATAGTTATACATTTCTTTAAAAAACAATAAAATATTAGTTCAGGATTCTCGGGTTTCTTATATATCTTTTACATTTAAATATTTTTTTTAATCAAATTATGTTTTTTGTTCGCTTAAAAAAGTGTTTCTTGTATTCAACCCCCAAACTTTAAATTTCTGGTTGCGCCCTTGTGTGTGATCATGATATCTTTAATTATAGAGTTTTGTTTAGAATATTATGTAAAACGTATACCCTTTGTTCTCGGCAAGCCACCCTGCTCATGGTAATTATGATGCTCAATTGTTTATTTGCACTGTCTCTTTCAGATGTAAGGCACCAAGTTCCACAATCATTTTTAGATTTTTGTGTTTTTTGATTGCGATGAAAGTTATGTTTGTTTTCTCTTACCGATCATATGTAAAAGCCTTAGATCTTCTAATATGATTTGCATTTTGCCATTTTCTTAAATTTGATACACTAATTTCTATGTTAGCGTTTGTTTTTTGATTTGTTACCTTTCATAATTTCGTGGCATGCATTGTTTGTTTGCAATTATTTTTTTGTTCTTTAACCATTTTACTGTTATATTTGCAAAGTAAAGCATTGAGATCTGCTTGAAATTCATCTACTCTAGTATGTTGCTTGCTCGTTTTTAATATATTTTTTATATTTGAGTTTTTTTCCTCTTGTATGAGTTAGTGATTGTGCATGGGCGACAGACCGCTAGCAATTCACCTCTAATTGTGCCAACACCAGATTCCACGTATGTAGTACAAACTCACTGAGTTATTTGAAAGAGTTCTCCGTGTACCTTTTCCATCAACTTATGTTTTTTCATAATTTATTTTATTTGGCTCCGCATATCAAATCACATGCTTAAAAGAACTAATGAAGTAGAAAAAACTTTCAAATAAATCACATGTTGTGTTTTCTTTAATTCCACCACATTAGTATGTGTTATAGATATTCCAAGAAATGTTGGTTTTTGGTTTATTATCTTTGTTGGTAAATTGACTTTGTTTTTATACGATTTGAGTTGTAGTTCAAATAAATTGTAGTTATAATATTTAGTTTTAAAAAAAAATATGTGATTCTTTATCTCTTATGATCTTATAACATTGATCTATTGTTCCTCTTGTTCTCGTTCTACTGGGCTCCCCCAATGCTATGTTTTTTTTCTCCAAGAAGCTAATTTATTCCGCCCGAATTGACATCGTGGATGGTCAAACCTACAACCTCACACAACAATAACTAAAAACATGTCAAATGTTCGCAAGATAACAACCGCAAACCATAAAATAAATTAAAAAATCCTCAACTATAACTACAACTCACGAGAGCCGTTGTGCACCAATGCGAAAAACCACTATCATGTTTTGATTTTATCTCATCTCATCTCCTTATTAAAATTTTGATTACAACCTGTCAGGGATGGAGAAAGCGTAAAGGGAGATAAAATGGTTATGACATATAGTGGATACCATTGACCACAAATATTCATTTAATGTATAAAATAAGTAAGTCACTTACTACCGATTTTTTTTAAAGAGTCACTATCCGTGATTTATGATTTTTTTTTCTTCTTCATGTATATTTTATGCAAACTAAATCATGCTAAATGACATAATTCAAGATACATCATCATATTAAGTTTTATTTAAAAGCCAAAATAAAATATATTAACCAAAACGAAAAATTATATCTATGTAAAAGAAGTGTAAAAAAAAAACACGCATGAAAAGTTCACATAGTAGTTACAACACAATAACATAAAAACAAAAACCAAAACAACAAAGCTAGTAAGTTAAGTGATCACTCTCAAACACATATGGTGTGATTAAGCCACAATAAATAGAAGTAAAAAACGTTCAACTATAAAGAAGGCAATAACTTAACTTTGACGAGTAAATGTTGCAAAGATTCTTCCTTATGTTAAAATTTGCGGCAATCTAATTCCTTCCAATTAACTCAAACACACAATAACCCTGTTAGATAGACGACCAAATATATTTTTTAGAAACCTCGTAAAGGATATAATTGAATTAGATGATAGATAGACACACCGGGTTCAACGAGTATATACCTAGCCAATGCACGACTAATGACGAAATTCTTCCAAATAAGTCATAACCCAAAATCAAATGATCCATGTTTTCAACGTTATCACAACCACTCAAACACAATTGAGCAACAACCTGAATAATACCTCGTCTATCTTCAATAGGAATTTGACTATTTAGCATCCGTCAAGCAAAAAGAGTTACTTTAAAAGGACCACTTTATATATACTATATATAAAGAAAATAACTAATTTCGCCTCTTTTGGGCTGATTTTTTCTCCTTATAAAATTACATTCAATTTTCAATACAAATAGCACATGTAACAAATAGATAAAAGTAAATTTAAATATCAAAACAAAATGTAACAAACTGCATATGTTTGATTTTTAATTATCATTTAAAAAAGATAATGGATGAGAGTGAATTTAGATATTTTAAAAAAATGTAACAAGCACAATATTTTTTTGTTACCACACAAAATATATCGTGTAACAAACACACAATAACCCTGTTAAAATGAGTATATGTCTAATTTTTTCCCTACAAATACATATCACTATAAATATAATCAATAAAAAAATGATCCTTATTTTATTTTTATTTTATATCCAGACAAACTAAAATATGCCGATTTGATAAATAATTTTGCTATATACTTTGACAATAATTTGTAGATAAATCGATGTACGGATAATTTTCATTAATATTTAAAAATTTAAAACAAACATAATAAAATACACAAACGTTATCGCGGTAAAAAGAATGGTGCCCGTCTTTTCGCCAGTTACATATAATGTTTGTAACATTAAACCGACTGCTAAGATCCACGCATGACAATAAGTGGTAAACTTAACTAAGTGTGTGCCCTTTGGCCAGATCTAAGTGCCATGACCACCTGTCCTCTATGTCATCCTACAAATCAATATAATTTAACAAGACACTACACTCCACCGACTGCTCTTCCTCCCAAGCCAACAACCACCGTCTTTAAGTTCGCTCATCCCCTGACACTCCAACCTAAACTACTTATCTCAACAATCGTCGACAACATGTTCTACGCTAAGTCAAAGAGGTGGCTGAAAGCTTAAAGGACATCCCTACAACTATGGTTCTTGCAAAAATAACGTATAAGACCCGTTGCCTACCACCAACCCGCATTATCGTCAAACCAACTACCTATTCTAAAACCAGCTCCGACACACACACTCATTAAATCTCTCCACCAAACCGATTTTAATCTCCCTCCATCGGTAATTAGTCCCCTCCTCACCGTAAGAGGCCGTTGCCACTTTATACCATAAACACCCAAAATCCAGTTGCAACCTCCAATACCATTTATCCAACAATGACATGTTAAACTCCCTAATTGTCTAAACCCCCGTCCCGCCATTTTCCTTATTCAAGTAAGTTGTGTCTCATTTAACCCACATATTTTTCTTAAAATCCTCAACCCCCTTCTCACAACAAACATTTAAAAATAGATTCAATATATGAGATTATAAACGAGGGAGACTCAATGAAGAAAGGAAAATAGATTTGTAGAGAGGACATGACAAACTTTAGAAGAACCTAATGACTCTTTAAAGAAAGGTTCTGACTCTTGAATCAAGTTAACCCACATATGGAGATTAAGTTGTGAAATCAATAAATTTAATTTAAAAGTCAACTATAAAAATTGAAACGAAATTTTCGCATGTATAAAAGACATTGTATTTCAAATGTATGAGTTTCATATTTGGTCAAGGTCGAACCCATCTAAAAAGTGCAACCCAATGCACAAATGATCCATCATCAACGATACAAATTCCACCGTGTTCAACAATAAAAAACCAAAATTCCATGATCGAGTCATGTGAATTAGACAACGATTCGTGATTCATGCCAAATATATCATAAGGGACTCTCACCCCATACGAAAGGTAGTTTTCTTATTCAGTTAAATCTTTATTCTCTTCATAAATCTCCTTTTACTTGAACACTAGAGTTCTTACAAGCACACCAGAGCACCACCAATCTGATGATCAACCACCATCTTTTACCGCATCCAAGTAACTATGGTCGCCATCTTTAGGTCCATTCCAGATTAGTATGCGTACATGTTTCGTTAGCGCAAATTAATATATGATAAATCTAATACTCCCTCCGTCCTTATATGCAAATCCCTTTTGTTTTTTTTTCTTCACATTTCTTAAAAAAAGTTGTTTGTGTAATTAATGTGTTTGTTTTGTGTGTTAATATTACCAAATTATCCTTTGTTTGTATGTGTATTAAATTTGACTTTTCATATTTCAAGACAAGTTAGTAGTATTAATTAGGGGTATGTTTAGGAAAAAATAATAAATGCATCTAGTAATTTGAAAAATGGTTAATATTTAGGGACAAAAATAAAGTCAAATGAATGCTTAGATATAGGGACAGATGAAGTATAATTTATTTTATTTATTTTTATTTCATTTATGCTATGGATGAAAACTCAAAACATAAGATTTTATAACTAGGAGTTCAATCAACGCTTGATACATCTTAATTTTATCTTAATTCAAAATACGAAACAAAAGATGTATTATTATATTATGTGCATTTAATTACATTTATGAGAATTTCAAAACTACACACTTTTCATTTTCTCGTGTGATACGACACAAAATTGAGAAGCGAAACACTTTTTTTTTCGAATCACAAACCCTAATACGACAACAAAACTTTCACATAAATAGATCTCAACCCTCTTCGGAGCTTAAATCAAGAGTTGTATCCCGAAACTCGTCACTACGACAAAAAAGTCCACTCAAAACGTATTTATCTCGCTGCTAATTTCTTAGGGTTTACATGTTTCTAAGTCATTCGAATGCAATTGATATTTTCCATCAATAATCTTTTATCACAATGCACAAACATGGTGGAAAGAAATCTAAGCAATCAAACTCTAAATCTAGTAGAGGCCACTCTCCAAGGTAATCAATACACAATCCTATCTATCAATTTTATTTGTTATTTTTATTCATTTCATATATTTATTTTATTGATAATAAAAATTCAAAACTCTTGAACAACTTGAAGAGGTAAAATTGACTTGAAAAACCCTAATTCCCTTAAAACTCGAAACCCTAATTTTCACTGAAAACCCTTGATTTAAAAAAATGCTTTATCAGACGAACTCGAAGCTACTCACTTCGCGGCGGCTCCAGTCTCCGCCGGCCAGAATCTTCGCCGGAAAACGGAAACATCAGTCAAGGCGGCAAAACTAGCGTCGAAGCTGGGGAGTCTAGCGAGGGGAAGGAGATGTCGAGGTTGATGCTGAATCCCGTGAAGAATCACAAACCGGAAAAGTATGAGGATTTGGGATTGGATATCTCCTCTTCTTTGCTTTTCAGCTCGTTGGAGATGCATCTTCCACGGACGTTGCTCCGTGCGCCTCGTGACCAGAAAGCTTCGTACATGCAAGAGATTTTGCATGAATACGCGCCTCCTGCATTGGTATACAGAGTATGCTTCCATTTCTCCTTTCCTCCTTATTAAAATTACATGCTGTTGTTATATTTTGAATTCGAATTTGCAATTTCTCACGAACACACTTTTCTTCATTTTATATTGTATTGTAACTCTATCAGACATGTCTTAACATTGTTTTATGACACAAATATTCGTGAAATATGTACATATATTGAGTGTTGTTGATAAAAACCTAGTTTCAAACAGCCAATGATGGTTGGCTCAATTGATAAGGAAGGAACTGACCCACCCCGCAAGGTCGCGGGTTCGACACCTGCTGGCCTCTGTCAGAGCCTTGAGACATGCCTTGACTGAGCCCTAGAGCTTAACTCACCTAAACTTTCAGTCAGCAAAAAAAGAAAAAACCTAGTTTCAAACCCTTTCAATTCAATTTAAGCACACTCTCTATTGCCGATGGCTCACAACATCATGATCACAATGCTGTGAATAAGACCACCTTGAAGATTATGGAGATGACTTGGTTTTATCTTCTTCTTTTCACAGTAATAATCATGATGATGGGAAACAAAAGAATTATACATTTGACGTTTGCAACAAGATTTTTACTTCCAACTAAGCATTGAACAACCATGGGAGATGGCACACTCAAAAGGGTATTGTTCACCCACCCGCCGCAACATCTTCCTTGGAAGAGAGTTATGGTCAGTTTCTACCAGCTATTGGGCTCTCAAGGTTCTTGCCCCCAATATCATACAAGACCAATACACTGCGGCTGCGTAGGATAAGAGATATCATTGACGATGAAGAAATTCTTAATGCTGCTCGAACACTATTGCATATGTCTCGCGGGGGTTGTGAAGGATAAACTGTCAATCTTGTTGTGAATCACCATGACAGTCAAAGGCAATAGCTTTCTTGCAATACGATGAATGATAATGGGAAGATGAAGTAACAAGGTGTGGTGCTAACAAGTGGTCATGTTAAGTAATATTGATGAAACATGGAAGAATATTCGCCATAATGAAAACATTTTTGTGCTTAGGCTGAAGAATCCTAAAGAGAAGATTTTTCTTACATTACAAGATTACAAGGAAGGCTCTAATCATGACATTGAATAGAAGAAGATTAATGAAGGTGAAACCAAATTTGGGTTTCATTGAAAAATCATGATTAGAACCTACAAGTTCCTTGCAATCTTAGTGATATTTGAAAAATCTTGTCTTTAGGATTCTTCAACCTCAACACCAAGTTGTTTTCATTGCGCCTATTATCCTTCCACGTTTAATCTATATCACTTACAACATGACCACTTGTTAGCAACACACCTTGCTCCTTCATATTCTCGTTATCATTCATAATATTGCAAGAAAGTTTTTGCCGTTTACCGTCACGGTGATTCACATCAAGATTGGCGGCTGATCCCTCATAACCCCCGTGAAACATATACTGTTTTATTGTTCGAGCAACATTAAGAAGTTCATCATCAATAATATATCTTCTCCTGCGCAACCGCTGTTAATTGGTCTTGTATGATATTGGGGCGAGTACTTTGACAAGTCACACTGGTAGAAACTGATCATGGCTAAGTTCCAAGGGTTGCAATGGGTGGGTGAATAATACCCTCCGAGTATGCCTCTATTCCAAGGAAGAGGTTGCAATGGGTGGGTGAATAATACCCTCTGAGTGTGCCATCTCATTTGTCCGTTGAATGCTTTGTCGGAAGTAAAAATCTTGCATGATTCTTCTGTTTCCCATAATCATGATTATCAGTGTGAAGAGAAGAGGATAAAAACCAAGTAATCTTCAAGGTGGTTTTATTCACAGCATGGTGGTCATGTCTCTGTTTGTTTGTTTGATTGAGGTTGATATAGTAAGGTTGGAGGCGCGGTGAGTGGTTTTGTGGCCGCTTAGGTCAATTTTTCGTCACAAAACTCACATCTGTAAATTGTTGAAACTATGTTTTTATTCTCATTTTCAAGAGACAATTGATCATGATCATGAGCGTTTTTGGGTTTATTGTCAAAAGAAGAATGATGAGACGGTTAAGAAGACTGTTTCATGTTGTTGTGAGCTATCGGCACTGGAGAGTGTAGTGGAATTGAAAGGATTTCCAGGCTTTTATCATTTTCAAGAACAAATATTTGTCACAAGACTGAGCCCTAATGGTTGAAGTGTCCAAATTATGTTTGGACAGATTAGATCAACCGGTCCAGTCTGAATCTTTTAAACGAGTCTCAAAGCTGCTAATTTACATAAACGAAAGAGTGGTGGTTTGGAAATGAATTGTAACTTAGATTATAATAATTTCAGTATTTTTCTTTTTAAAAAAGTTCATATGTTTTGTTTTGTTCAGTCATTTGTTGGTGTTTCCCGAAGCTTGTGAGACATATTAATGACTCGTATGCTAAGAATGATCGTTCATTGTAAGTTTCAAGGATTAAGTAATTGAGCCTTTCCCTATAAAAAAAAGTAATTGAGCCATTGTTCATTACCATTACAAAATATGTCATATCTAGGTGTATGTAACACGGTGGGAATTGATGATCCTTGTCTGGTTCAAGGGATATGCATGGTATAGTTAGTTTCAAATACTCCCCAGATTTGAGTGTGTAGTTTAGATACTTTTGAATAGGGGTGAGCAAAATTCCATGACCCGACCGAAAACCGAATAAACTGGTGAAAATAGAGGACATTCAGACCTGTCGGTTCAAGTCATGGGTTGAAAAAAAGAGATATGTAGGGTTAACACGGATACCAATGGTCGATTTCGGCTCTATAATTTATCACCCATCGGTAACCATAGCCGACCGAATATTTAAAAGAATTTGTATGATACAAGTCTTGTTACAGTGTCTAATCGCAGCTTTAAAAAAAGCAAACTTTTCCTTGAAACAGGCAAAAGAATACATTGAACTCATAAAATCAATCACATTTTTTATGCCACACGTTCAACTTTTGCAGAAGCTATAGTCAGGCTACACACCTACACATTCAAATTGAGTAAGAAAAACAAGGCACATTCAACTTTTAGAACATTTGCAGTACTGTCGTATTAAAAAAGTAATAATTATGTACAATTAAAAAGCAATTTTATATTTCAGAAAATAAAAAAGCAATTCCTTGGCCTTCTTCTACTCTAGAGTCATATAGTCCCTCCATTGTCTCCTCTGTGCTCTTCATGTCACCCGTGTTGTGTTGCCAAAATCAAGTTTACTCTTCTCTACCATTTTTTAATCTCTTGTGATTCCTAACTCATTCTTCTTTCTCTGTAGACATTTTTGTGCAATACATTCAATTATTCACGGCGTTGTAATGGTGATTGAACCTCTTCTTCTTTTCATTCGTTCACATGTCTCTCTCAAACACTAACATATCATGTCTTAACCGACCCAATCCGCCCGATATATCCTCCACCCGACCAAACCGTGCAAGGAATTGGTCAGAGATGGGTGGCTTTTTTCCTTCATCAGTTATTTTCGGTTGAGTTTTTCAGTCTGAGTCTGACCAATGCTCTACCCTACTTTTGAATACGGTGAGACGGAGGAAACTTATTAAAGGTTTGAAGTTGATGTGACGTGGAGGAAGAGAAACTCACCGAGAATGGGGTTACTTAATAATGTTTTTCTTCCATTTTGTTCTATTGTAACTTTCGGTTCATTGTTTCGGTCTTTGAGAAATTTATAATTTTACTTTAAATTTTAAAATATTGTAAAAATAGAAAAACTTACTTTATCGTCATAATCATTTTATTTATCATCTTACTAATTATTTTTATTATTGTTGTGGTTGTTATCATTATTCTACTACCACCTAGTTTTGTGATGATTTCAATGTGATTATGGCAGGATCAATTGCAAAAAGAATATAGAGAGAAGATAATGTCAAGTTATCAGGTATGTAGTACCAAATGGTAATTCTTGGTCTATGTTTTGTTT
>Ga0099826_10000493_pt1 | contig 19238 bp, 15 predicted proteins | sample Mtrugardesep15_FD_76830 | JGI IMG/M metagenome (GOLD analysis project Ga0099826, IMG submission 76830) | Root nodule microbial communities of legume samples collected from California, USA - M. trunc garden sep15 | ecosystem: Host-associated > Plants > Roots > Nodule | place: USA: California... | reverse complement strand
AAAAAGAATAAGTTTTGTAAACAGATTATAAAGAGTGACATTCCTTGTATTACAAGTTGATTTTATAAGGATGAGTCGTCAGACTCTATAAAACTTAATCGGTTCAAAAGCCATGATGGTTGATTAAACTTTTTTCCCCCTAATCAGTATCTTTGACCTCCATTAAATATTTCAAGATATGCCCTTGACTTAATTAGGCTATTGAACCTGTTATAGGACTAATTATCAACTCGGCCGCAAGCCATTGTTTTTATTCTTTTTTTCTTTTTACAGTATATGGGATTGAACTACCTCCTAAATGGAATGGGACACAAATTGTGGTTAATGATTGGAAGTTGTTCTTTTTGAACAACTCTAACTCACTCTATCCTATATTATTTGTCAAATTGAATATTCTAAAAAACTTCATAAATAAATAAAAAAATGGAGAGACACTAACCATTGCAACTTCGAAAGCCTCAACCGCTAATTTCTCCATCAGCCCCTGAGTCAAGTTATACACAATTTGGTTTTTCACATCTGCAAAATATATCCATCCATAAAAGTTAAAACCACGAATTTCAATTACTGTATACTATTAAACAAAATGAATTAAAAAAAAATTAATACAAGAGAAGTTAAGAAAGTAAAGGAAGCAACCAGAAACAGCATGAACAAGGTGGATGGTATCAGCAAGTCTGCATAGATGAATAAGAGCCCAATCAAAAGCATGTTTACTGTTTGGACCATGATCTATGGCTAACACTATATCCCTTCCTCTTCTTCTTTCTCCTGTTTCCCTCTCAAGCTCTGGCTCAGGCACTATTGGTATTAGAGAAGGAAGCTTCACTTCTCTGTAATTGTATTCTTCTACATCTTCCATCACTGTCTCCATTAATTTACAATCTTCACAACTTGGATTATGAACTACTATTTGCTTTGCTTTTTTTTGTGATTATCTCTCTACTCAAACTTTCATATGGTGATTACTCTAATTATAATTAATTAAAGGATATTATATTATCAAGGGCTGTTATTATCTTTTGAATGAAAAGTTTTCTTTTTTGGTTGGTGGCACTGTCCTTTTCCACGGTTTTGTCTCAAAATTGTCGTGTTCAAATTGAAAACTTGTTCCCCGGTCAACATATCAACCGTTGTTGATTTCTACTTATTTTATTGTTTCTAGAAACAAATGGATATTTTTTTTCTCATTGAACCTCGAGTAAGAGTAAGGTCTAAATCCTTTTAATCGACAAGTCTCTAATACACCCAAACCGTATAATTGTAGCAGCAATTGAGTTGTCTTATTATGCTTAAAAAGTGGTCTATGTAATGTTTATAAAGTTTAAACCGTCAACATCTTACAAATTAGTTTTATAAAATTGAATAAGCTTTAACCTAGATTCTGAAAATACTGTAGAAAAAAAAAATACAACACTCCTCGTTTGAGGTTACTTAGGTCGAGATGTATTAACATAGGATAAATATAAGAAAAGATATTTTTTAAAATTTATTGAATAATTAACGTATTTAAATCATATAATAAAAACTAAATATATCATTTATTTAATTGCAATTTTAACTCTAATTTTTACAAAGTTGTGATTTTGATCCCTAAGAAAAAAACTATAAAACGACCTTCTATGTTTTGCATTTGTGACAGTTGGCATCCAATGCCAATTTTGACTCGGTCTACGTTTGGTGTCACACCCTAAGTGAGGTGCCACGTGTTATTTTTCTTGGTCTTGGAGGCCAAAACTGCTATAAATGCAAAACTTAGATAACTGTTTTGTAGTATTTTTTTTAAAGAGGTCAAAATCGCAACTTCATAAAAGTTAGGGGGTTAAAATTGCAATTAAGCCTGTGTGTTATTGAGTATTTTTGACGCATGATAATAACAATTGAATATTCACAACGACAAATAAAAGAGTTCAAATTCAAACTCAATATTCGATTTAACAATTTCATTATTTTTATCGATCAAACTATAATCTATAGATCACAAATTCACATCAACCGAATGAATGGAGTTAATTTTGTTTAGATATAAAAGGTCAACACAAAAGTCCAAGTTTTGTGTTGAAATGCACATGCTATAAAAAGGAACACACTGTATTTCACGTTGATATATTGTGAATTGTGTTCAAAGAAAGCGGTTTTAAACTACGATGGCAGGGAGTAACATGATGAGCAAGATTCTATTGATCGGTGGCACTGGTTACATCGGAAAGTTCATGGTGGAAGCTAGCGTCAAAGCTGGCCACCCAACCTTCCTTCTTATCCGGGAAGCAACTCTTTCCAACCCTGCTAAATCATCCATCATCAACAAATTCAAGGACTTGTCTGTCAATCTTGTGCCTGTACGTAACATCCTATTCCTTTGCTGGCTCTTAACTTTTTATATTATTATGTTTAACTCGTATTTAGAATATCGTGAAAGGTTATCCACGTTTAGAATTTCACCGTGAATAATTGAGGAATTCAAGGTTCGAACATCAACCCATCTATGTATAATCGAATGTCTTTATCAACTGAGGTATGGTGTCACTTTTTATAAATTCATTTCAAGTTTATGTTTAATGTATGTTTGGTTCTGCGATGGCAAAAATTGATTTTAAATGAGTTAAGTTGAAAATAAAGTGATTTATATTTGAATGTATTTATGTAAAAGTGGATTTAGCAAGAACTTCAAGGCTAAAATCAATTTTAGAAGTCAAAAACTACAAATTCAAGAATCAAATCTACAAGTAAAAGGGAAGTTGGGTAGCTCAACTCATTTGAGCTAAGGCTTACAAGTTAGTTGTCATGAGTTCAAAATCGGATAAAGGAAAAACTAATCTAACAACTAATTACTGACATTTGACTTCCATTCCTATGTAATTTTCTATATATGATATATAAAAAGAAGATCTATGGTGAAGAAAAAAAATCGTCGTCTTTAAAACATCCAAACATAATAAAATAAATTCTACAATCTCAAAAATCACTTTTGACCATCCAAAATTGAAGCCAAACATATGCTTATTCTAGTTTTTTCAATAATCATTGGCCACTGTGGCCAGTACTTGAAATAATGTTGTGTCCTATTATTATTGTGGACTGTTTGGTGGTTAAAATTTTGATATTCAAATAAATATCACAACTATAAATATAGTAAAGACTCAAACTGATCCATGAGAAAAGACTGTAGAAATACTTAACTAGTTAGAAATAAAAAGAACTGATTTGATCTTTAAAAAATCTTAAATATTGGTCAAATATTAGTTAGTATAATTTTTAGAGATATTTTAGTATCCATGTAAAATTTTGAGTATCAGGATATGATATTCAGCGGATTATATGCAGGGGGATTTATATGATCATCAAAGTTTGGTGAAAGCAATAAAACAGGTTGATGTTGTAATTTCTACTGTGGCTCGCTCGCACTTGAGTGATCAAGACAAGATCATCTCTGCCATCAAAGAAGCTGGAAATGTTAAGGTACATTCAAAAACTCAATAATATCTTCATTATTTACTATATGAATATATTTGAAAATAGATAATTACTCTGAAATGTTTATAGAGATTCTTTCCTAAAAATAGAAAATTAATCTGAAATGTGTTAAAAATTTCTTCATTATTTACTATATGAATATCTTCATTGTTTATAGAGATTCTATCCTTCTGAATTCGGAAATGATGTGGATCGGAGTCGTGCAGTTGAACCAGCAAAGAGCGCATACGCCGTTAAAGCCAGAATTCGGCGCAGCATTGAGGCCGAAGGAATTCCGTACACTTACGTGTCAAGCAACTACTTTGCTGGTTACTTCCTACCCTCTTTGTCACAGCATGGAGCTTCAGCTCCACCAAGAGATAAAGTTGTTATCCTAGGAGATGGAAACCCCAAAGGTGAAAAACTAGACTCATGCAGTTTAATATTGAATTTAACTCATTAATTGTTCTAACTAATAGGTTTTGCTTGATTAAATAATCAACAGCTATTTTTAACAAGGAAGAGGATATTGCTACTTATACAATCAAATCTGTTGATGATCCAAGAACCTTGAACAAAATTCTGTATATTAGACCACCAACTAATGCGTCGTCTTTTAATGATCTGGTATCTCTATGGGAGAAGAAGATTGGTAAAACTCTTGAAAGAATCTATGTTCCAGAGGAACAACTTCTGAAGCAAATTCAAGGTTAGTAAGTGACCTTTGCTGTTCATAATACTGTAATCTTTTTTTTATTACCAGGAATCGAACACAGTACCACGAGATTTACAACACACACACACACACACCCTACGCACACAAACCACTTGTGTTAGACTCGGTGGTTTAATAATTTAATTTTGGTTGTTTCAGAGTCCTCGCCTCCATTAAATATGATGCTGTCGATTGCTCACTGTGTGTACATAAAAGGGGATCATACTAACTTTGAAATTGATCCAACATTTGGAGTAGAAGCTACAACTCTCTATCCTGATGTGAAATACACCACTGTAGATGAATTCCTTAATCAGTTTGTCTGAGATTCAAGCCAAGATGCAATTTTTCCTCTCAGAAGAATTAATCATGTAGTAGGTTGATAATATCATCCCTATTTCGCAAAAGAAATAAAGTGTTGTGTTTCCATAAATGTGTCTTTATACACTCAATGACTCAACTATGATAAGAAGTCCTCCATTTCTTTTTTTTAGAAGTTAAGATGATCTCTATTCCTTGATATTATGATAAAAGATCAGCAGTTTTAAAGATGGGTATTGTTTTATATTTTTATTCATGATGAACCCATGAGACTAATCTGTCAAAAGATTGAGATTCATCTAGAGGAATGATCTCATCAAAGGTGAAATTTTGTTTAAGAGATAAAAGTTATAGTACTTTTCAATGGTTGATGAAAAAATTCTGTGAGTGTACAACCAAGTCACAGTATGACTTCTTCCTCCATTAGCTATGAAATTGTCAGGGATATGGTGGATAGTCAATCTAGGATCATGGTAGGATGAGTTATCTTTAACATGAGTTCAAAAACAATATCCATTAAACTATTCAAATCAAACCCATCCTGCAACAGTTTAACCACAGATATTCGAAGGGCGAGTAATTTTGTCATCCCAAACCCAGATGTTCTGGAGCCATCTTAGACAAAGATTAGAAGTTAATGATGTCTACTAGTAGTCCAGTATTATAAATACGAAAAATGATAGTATTCAATAAATACAAGATTGGAAGACTACATTGGTAATTTAATAAATCAGTTTCAACCATCCAATTTATACCAACAACTAAGATCATCTCTACTGTCATTTTTAACTGTACGAAATCCAAATTCCTCAAAAATATCTTCATGTTTGTCGTGGGCAACATTCCATTGCCTAATGCATACATTTTCTCTAAGTAAATGCATCGGCGCATACCTTGTTCAACGATTGCGAATGATAGTTCCATTGTTAACTCTACATCCACTCTGCTCCAAAGCCATTTCAAAAAATCCACCTCCACCGATACTAGAATTCACACATGGAGGTGCAAATTGCAGAAATACATCTCTCACTGTTATCACACCTGTAACTTGTTCATTATCATTTATCAGAAAACTTAAACTGCTATTAGTCTGTGTCATATGCGCCATTACTTGCTTGAGGGTGTCGTTTGCCCTGTTGGTTACCGGTGAATCCATTCTCGATGTGAAGCTGCTTTTCAGGTGGAGACTTCCTGCCGTGTGATTAGCACCATGGTCATGTTCAATGGTTGGTTCAGTGTCTGTCTTGTCGGTCTTTGTGTGAACAAATTCTTCGACAGTTAAAATCCTGTCATTGCATAGAAACAGGTACCTTTGTCATGCTAGTTACATTGACACTGTCAATTCAATATTGTTGCTTGAATTAAACCATTATTCATAGGATTTAATTCATATATACCGTCAGTGAAAAAATTGCACACTATTAATCAATCATAATCATGAGAGGATTAAACACATTGACTTTAAACATAACTACTTATAAAGTTGGATATATGATTAATTGTGATTGGCTCCCCATGTAAAACTTTTTACACTGGAAGTGTATTAAAATTAAACTCTTATTGTATATCTATCTAAATATTCATTAGTTGAACCATGGAAGGCAAAGAGAGAGTAGACCTGTTTTTTAAACTTACTTTCTATTTCTAAGTAGGTCATCATTCTTTACAAGATTATAAATGTCACTGTTCCTCACATTGCCACTGAGCTTCTTGGTTTGTCTATCTACAACTGCAACTGCAGAAGTTTGGTTCTGCCAAAGCAACTTCAAAGCATCTGCAACAGTTTGGTCTCCAAACACACATCTAAGATGTTCTTGGCCTTCGAATCTGTGGAAGGACAAAAAAGGGTTAAAGCCAAAGAGCAACATACCACATTGCTAAATTCACTTGAACAAAGTACATAATAGATACATGTACTCATGTACTTGAATGTTAAGATTTTAAATACCGGAAATCTGATAAGTTCTTGTCTGCAATATTATTGAACCACTCTAGTTCGCTTGATTCAAGAAGTAGTTGGACTAGGGCATTCTAGCATAAAAGAAAACACAATACTCATCCTGAATATATAAATTTTCAATATGACACATATGTGATTGTGTCTGCAACTCGACGACAGTCGACAGATACCTGTGTTACAAAGCCGATGAGTGCAGCATCAAGTTGTTGTATGACAGGCAAAACTTGCAGCCTGTGCTTAGAAAGAAGTAACAGTGCATGCAAAATCGTGTCATTCAACCGTACCGGGAAAAATGGTTCCCAGAGGAATGACTTGGCTAATTCACCAACCTAGTAAAGAATAAGACATAGCTTATGTGATGTTTTTATACTATTCTTTGATTATAATTGTACACATGAATGATAAATCTAATAGTATAGACATAATCATTTTAATATTAAAACATCACCTGTAAGGCTGTAAGTGAAAAAATAAATTCATGTGGTCCTAGTTGAATTCGAAGTATACAAACACCAACAAAAGGAACAAGAATTGCAAATAGTGAAAGCTACGAGAATGAAAACAAAGGAAAACCTTGGTTTGGCCAATCTGAGGAATCCGGTCCAAGAGAGAGAACAAACCTTCGTTCTCTAAATCCTTGACATGGTTATCAGCGGCATCTTCCCTTATCTTTTCATATTCCTTGAAAATACAACATGCTGAATGAGAATGATGTCATTTGAAGTTACAAGTATTAAATTTTGAGAAAAGTACTCAAATACCTCAAGACACCAAAGAACCATGTTTGGAAAAGAAATGAAACCAATATAGCGATCAGAAAACCTTATGCTTGCTGTTTCAGTGTCCAAAACATCTACAATGACAGCACCAAATGTGTCCTTTTCGTACAACATATGAATTGCATCCCTTATAGCGTCTCCAGAGTTTATTTCCAACACTTAACATAGGAAGGAACAAAACAACGTTGGAGGGCATTGAATCACAAAACAATGTTGTTAACAAAATAATTGTAAAAAGTAGTAGTACCATGTGAATTGTTTATGCCGGATATTGAACTAATGGGTATGATAAGAAATTGTTGAAGGGCAGAGGCAGAATCAACATGCACGATCTGATCATCATTCACTATTTGCCTAGATTGCATTTTCTTCGTTTCTTGTTCTTAATTCAGTTTACGTCATACAATTCTTTATTTTACGTTTATGATCCTCCCTCTCTAACCGCCAACTTAGGCCTTTGTGATTCGTAAAAAAGGCCACAAGTTCTACGTGTCAATCTCTCAGTAAATTGATCTTGCTATTTCCAAAGATTAAAAAAACTTATATGATTGGTTTTTACGTTTGCTATTTATTTTTTCTTCGCATACACATTTATATTATTTTTCATACACATTTACAAGTTATAGACTTATAGTTAAGACTTAAGAGTTTAATGGGTATGAATTTAGGATGTAAAAAAATATTTACATATTATCCAGTCATATTTTAGCATAATGTCACAATATAGATGTTTGTTTAGATGATTTAAGATGGCATTATAACAATATTAACAAAGTAACATTATAGTGGATAATTATAAAAATAGTAACACTTGTTATATATAATCAGATGACTGTATAAGTGTACCGTGCATATATTCCATTTAACAAATTAAGTACGAGCTTCTAAACAGAAAGATGGTGCTACTAAGTCCATGTCTCGTGTGCAGTCTATAGATTTGAATTGTAATATGCTGGTAGGCAGGTTTTTTATTTTTTTGACGCAGGGTAAGCAGAATTAAAAATACTGAATAATGTTGTTTGTTGAATAGATCTTTTGTCGTCACAATTTCATGCATTCAATTAGTCAACAACTCTGGAGTTGTTGGATCAAGATGATACAACTCTGATTTTACATTTGCCTTAAAAGCTGATTTACCAAGCGTAAACTTAGAGTCGAGCGATCTTGATCCAAAAACTCCGCCGTGTAATCTTGATCCAAGGACTCCAAGATGCCGACCGGCTAGGTGAATGCCTAGAAATCCAAATTAGTTTATATAGTTAAAATGAGCAATGCTTTTTTCTTAGAACCTGCTGAGTAATACTATACGTGTATGATACTTGGAGCAACAGTTAAACAGATTCCAGTTAAAAATTAAATTAATAATTCAGTGATACAATAATTTAAAAGGTGTCCTTTGCACTTGCAAGGGAGAGGATATGGTAACTTCATAGCTCACAGGCTCAGCCCTTTAATTTATTTTACTTTTGTGCACCTTCACTTTTATGATTCATTCATTCATTCATTCTATTTTTACATGTGTGGAAGAGCTTCTATTTTACACATGCTGCTTTCTCTATTCAACATACCATTTTGCAACAATTGCCATTCTGCCCCTAAAGATGCGGGAGGGAGTGTTCCTCGCAATGCTTCCTTCGACACCTCAGAGAAACCAGCTCATGAAATAGCCACTAACCATTATTTATATGATAGCTCCATCTTCTATTGTTGCCTTCTCCATTACGATTGTGATTCCTGCTCGGATGTAGAACCCATCTTTTGGTCTATCTGCTTCTTGTACGCCCTACAAATAAACCATTCGAGTTTATAAGGATACGCAAAAGTATTGCGGACCATAAAACTACTAACCGATATTTATGCTTACATCTTTGTTCGTGATAACAACATCTTTCCCAATCTTTGCATTCTTGTCAATAATACAGTTCCTTTGACAAAGATAACAAACAATAAGTTCACACTAATAAATAGATTCGCTATGCACAAATACTATTTCTTTATCTAGTGTTCATCAACCGTGAGTAACACTTACTTAATTTTGGTATTCCTTCCAATTCCAATTGGGACCTTTCCCTCTGCAAGAAGAGAAGCAATTTCGGATTCGGTTTGGTAATAGTCTGCTCCCATCATCACAGTGTCCTGTAAAAGATGATTTTATATTTAGTTAGTAGTAGGACCATTTAATAGAGTGTGTTGGGTATGACTCAGTCTACTGATAAATGGACAGGTCACCATCTATTTCTTGGCCTGCGGGGGGCAAGCCCTCCTGCGGTACAGCTCAAGGTTAACCTTATAAATTGGACTGTAAGTAATCTGTAACTCCTAAGCTTGAATAATAGAAAATCACTGCAGCCACTCTAAAGTCAGAGACGTAGGCACAATTGGTTGAAATCCATGATCAAATATTGTGTGTTCTCTATTTGTGTTTTACATATCTGCTTTTTTTTTTTCAACCAGGGTTGCTGTTCTAACATAGATATTTGGAATAGCGAGTCTATAAATATGACAGTTTACCTGAAGCTCAACGCCATAATCTAAACGTGATCTTTCACCCACAATGGAATGTTGGATCGTACATTCTCTCAGGAAACATCCATGGGAGATAATGGCATCCACAACCTACCACCAAAACCAAAGCAACACATGACAGAATAAGCAAGACATGATGATGTTATGACTTACTACAGTTACTAGCATGCTACAAGATAGATAGATTGTTGTACACGGCAGTTGTCAATCTTTGTTGGTGGTAGGAATCCAGGAGATGTGAAAATGGGTGTCTTGGGATCATAAAACTGAAACTTCGGACTCTGCATGAGAGTAGCATAAAGGAAATATTAGTTTCAATCAACTAAACTGAACAAGAACACCGACAATTTCTTGCACCTACCTCTTTGGTAAGAGCAAGGTTAGCATCGTAAAAGGATTTTATTGTTCCAATATCTTCCCAGTAGTCTCCAAAAAAATATGCCTGCAAAACAACACAAATTTTCTCATTGCTCCTTCTGAAATGGATATATACATATGTATGCATATATATTTATTGGAATTCCTCTTACTTGGACATTGTGTTCCCTTATAGCTGAAGGAATGATTTCGGATCCGAAGTCATTAGATGTAGGATATTTCCATTTCAAAAGCTTGAGTAAAACATCTTTCTTGAATACATAAACCCCCATAGATGCAATATATGGCGAGTTCAATGCATCTTGTGGCGACAACCCGAGACGAGAGGTATCTACTTGCTGCAAAATGAGGATGGTCAATTCATTTTTGGTTTCTGATAGTGAACAATCTCAGTAGAAATACCAGATAACAAGAAAGCAGAAAGAAGGTGCAAACATTGGGTTGTTAAGTTGTGAATTACCATTGCTTTCAGATCAGCCCCTTTTGGTTTTTCTGAAAATTGGATGATATTGCCTCTCTCGTCTACCTTGACCAATCCGTAATCTGATGCACGGCTGAAAAGAAGGCAATTAAAAATTTGTAATTTTAGTTTTCAGTGAGTCTTACTATTCATTCATTCTAGAGTGAAATTAAGTACAATACTCATTTGCATAGTGATATCAAGCAACAAGAAGAAACATATATAACAGGAGATTGAACACACCTGTCACCCACAGCAGCACACGAAATTGTAATATCGGCATTTCTATCAACGTGACTCTGTTTATTTGTTATTGATGAATCAGAAAATTGTTGAAAATGAAATGAAGAAACAATCCACTCTACAAAACAATTACAATGTATACCTGCACAAGGTCCATGTAATCCATTCGGTATAAATGATCCCCCGCCAAGATCAATACATTTTCGACGTTTATATTCTTGGCATCCTACAACAAAGAATTGAATACTTATTGACAACCTTAACAATCAGAAATTTTATTTATAGAAAATATGAGAAATGGTTTAAATAGCTAAAAGAAAAACAATTTAGCTACCTCAAATATCCAGGTAAATTGCCTCACAGCATCTGCAGTTCCTTGAAACCACTTATTTCCCGCTTCTCCTGGTGTTTGTGTCGCCGCCAAAACCTATTTACCATTTAGATTCACTTTAATTAGTCATCATGAATAGAAACAAACTTGAAATTGGTCAACAAGAATCTCTTCCGGTGAATTGTATTTTTTTCTCTATCAATCACAACAGCCAACCAAGAAAGAGCTTCTTTATTCATTTTATGCAAACCAAATTACTCAAATTTTGTTTCTTTTGAGGGATATAATTGGCAACTGTCATGTTCATATCAAATCTAATTGTATTAATATCTAGTTATTGATATAAAGGAAAGAAAAAACTACTTTCCATACATCTACTGATGGTAAATTGTGATGGATACATACCTCCACAAATCCATCACCAAAGTTGATGCCATTACCAAAATAGGTGCGGGCGATGTGCCGGTTGAGGGAAGCAGAATTGAACTGAGTTAGCACAAATATTTTGTTGATGCCACTATTTATACAATTGCTCATTGGAATGTCTATAAGCCTATAGCATCCCCCAACAGGAACCTTAAAACAAACATAGTGAACAAATCATCATCAGAAACAACACAACGCAACACAGGACACCAAAATGTTAGGATCCAAATCAAATTACTAGTTTAGTCCTTAAAGTATCATTGTTTCTCCAATTTAGCCTAAGTATTTAAAATCCATCAGATTAGTCCAATTATGCTAAATTGACGGATTTTCATATACTCTATTAACTAAATTGCGTATTTCATATATTTTAAGACCACTTGCTATTTCTATATACTTTACGGACTAAATTGATGGTTTATTCATTACGATTATATCATGAATATGATACTGACTTACCGCGGGTGTTGCAGCTCGTTTGGTGAGAGGATATAGATGTGTCCCAGGTCCTCCTCCCAATACAATGGAAATTACATTTTTTGGATCAGCCCTTAGTCTCATAAATGAAGGCACTTGCAAGTTCTGAAATTCAAAACACACTCTAATCATAATCATATCCCAAATAAAAATGTAGCCAAATAATTGACATAAACAAAGTAAAAATAGAATTACCTAACTTTACAATTATGTCATGCAATAATGATCAAAATTCATTTCTTTTTTTTTTCAGAATTGGAAGCAAAAAGTGAAGCCCAGAATGAAATTAAGCTTACCAAGGAACCTTTGGGATCATCTGAAGTAAGAATAGCAGATACAGCAGCATGTTTGATCTTCTTCTGGTTTGTGAAACGTTTATTGAACTGATCCGTGACCCAGGAACTGTTTTTGAAGCTTCCTTTGATTCTTTCTCCAAAAAAAGAACCTTTTTTAGAATTTGAAAAATGGGTGTTGGGTTTTAAGGTCACACAACCAGAAGAAGCCATTGCAGTGAAGGTAAAGAGGATCAGAGTCAATGCAAGTACTGAAAGGTCAAATAAAGAAGAAAAGCTATGAATGTGAATCTAAGAAAAGTGATTATTGAAAGCAAAATGATTAGAGTGATCAAGTGAGTGAGTGAGTGGTGATGAAGGAAAGGGAGTTGCCTTTATGGGAGTGTGTGTGAGCCAGACCTCTCTCCTTTCACGAGAAATCTTGTGTTGGGATTTTGGTAAATATCATATCAATTTCCAAAAACTATAGACAAACAAATACTATAATCAATTAATTAATAATGAAATTTGTTCTTTGCCTTTAGCACCATTCACATAGTCCAAGTTTGTGGGTGTGTACATTTTCATACCCTGCTCGTAGTACATCCCATGTTATGTCATTAAAATTTTGATGTGAGCTTCTACGGTTATTATTTGCTTTGATGTGTTGTAGTTAGTGACTCATTGAATGTCTGGTGACTTTAACTTTTTCATAGCTCACAATAATTTAACTTATATGTGTCAAATCTCATGTATTTAATTTATAGGTTTTGAATTGAATACGTTGATCGATGTATCTAGTATGTATAAAATATTTCTAAAAAAATGATTGTCCCGTGTTGTTAGAACCGGATCAATAACAATTTATTTTTTAAAATGTCTATGTTTTTCAAACTTTCCTTTGTCCCATAATATGAGACGATTTTCAAAATTCAACATGTATTAATGATTATATTTTTAAGAAAAATAAATACTCCTAGGTAAAATACCATTGGAAAACATATACTTCACCTCGTCCTAAATACAGTAAAAGAGAAGATTGGTCCAATAAAAATTAAGGCGTTAAGTTATATATCTAAGACAATATAGTATAATATTATGATTTGCACTCTTATGATATTAATATTTGGAAAGATAAACATGTCACAATAACACAACTTGTAATCTTAGTGCATGCTTGAGTCAACCGTGAGATTCACATAATCACAAGTTACCACTTACTTTTGATAAAAATCAAACTTTAGAGCTTTGCAAAATTACAATATCTATCTATATCTATCTTAATTTATTTTCTCATCCCATTTACTTGTGTATTTTGTTTCTAGAGGAGAGGCATGCATGCACATCCCACGTCAATGGAGGCTCCTTCAAATGAGGCAGGGCGCTTAGATGGACGGTTCTCGTGAATCGCAACACATGCATTAGTCGGTCCCATATACTATTGTCAATTGTTATTGCTTCCTCACTGGCCCACCATAACTCTTTGTTTGTGGTCCACCCATACCTTTACCAACCTAAAGTCTAAACTACAATTGGAAGGAAAAATAATATTTTTTTGGACTCGTACCATTTGGCAAATCGAAAAGATAGTTCCTTGCATTTATATAATATATGAAAATTTACTTACTAGTTTCAAATAACACTTTAAGTATTTAATTAATAAATATGATTGATCTTATGAGAATAAATTTATAATTAATTTTTGTTGGGGTCAATAAAAAACAAAGAATGAGTTACAAGAATAACATATAAAGACTTGACAAAAAAGCATATATACATTAAGTATTAATATTTGGGTCTTGCTAACAAATGTATTTAGAACATTCTTTAAAGATCCTAAATTTAAAATTATTTCTTAAAAAAATCAAAAGATTCAAATTTCAATGCATTGGAAGTCCTTAAATAATGTCATGAGGCACTTGACAGTTAATATTTAGAATAAAGTACTCCACCCATAAGTATAAATGTATTTTATCGAAAATTTGGACTATGTACATGTTCATTTTTTTATCGGTAGATGAAATAACAAAAGCTACATTTTTTATTAAAAAAAGAAAGATTTAATTACAGTTTTAACCCCCTAACTTTCACAAAGTTGCGATTTTGGTCCCATAAAAAAAACTACAAAACGGCCCCTAAGTTTTGCATCTGTAGCAGTTTTGGCCCCCAAGGCAAAAAATAAATAAAAAATAACACGTGACACCTCACTTAGGGTGCCACGTCAGCGTAGACTGAGTCAAAATTGACATTGGGGGCCAAAACTGCTGCAAGACTTAAGGGACCGTTTTGTATTTTTTTAGGAGACCAAAATCGCAACTTTGTGAAAGTTAGGGGGTTAAAACTACAATTAAGCCAAAAAAAAAGCCACATGAAATTTACCTAAACAATTGTGAGATGCACAATTTGAATATAAATGAAAGCGTATAATATTTGACCATAAAAAGCCAAAGTATTATATATTGAAATCACGATGAATTTGACAAAGGAAAAATTGTGGTGATATCACAATTGTAATGAAGCTATAAAGTACACCCTTTATCCGTTAACAATTGTCATATTAGATCGATCATTTTACACATATTAAAGAAAAATTATGAAAGAAATTAAAAAAGGGAACAACTATTTTATCAAATTAACATTATATAACCATTGGTGTCTTCCCATTATTCTAAACTTTCCAAAATTTCATAATACTCATTATATTGTAAAAGAATATGGGGTAGGAAGATCAGGTGCGGGAGTATGGGAGTGCAATATTTAATCATCTTTGGGGTGATAATGATTCATGGGGGAATGGACTTTAACAATTTGTAGGAAACAAACAATCGCATGATGATTTGATGCTACTCACTCATACATATGTTGTCTGGTTCTTACAGTAACATTACTGAATTGCATGAATGTGAGTCGTTTGTTGGTAACTCATCCTCCACCGTTCAATTCTCTATAAATATCTCATGCAGGGCTTCCCACTCCTACGTCATTGTTTTATTTTATTTTGGCCATATTATACGCATCATATGATTATTACCCATGGAAAAACGAGACAAGGTAAAATTTGGATCTTAGTTCAACTGAATCTTTTAAAGATTCCTTCATTTGTATGCATATTCGTTTTTGTTCAACTGAATCGTTTAGACTTGGAATATGCAGTATAGTTTAAGGTGACTGATTCCTATATTAGCACAGTTAGTGACTTTAGTGTGTTACACAGCATGGATGGGTCCTATGTTGCAACATCTAGTAACCTAAATTTTCTGACCTTACATTCATTATTATTTAAATAAAATAAATCAAGGGCCAATGATTTTAAGTGTCAGATTAATCCCTCCCTATTGAAGCATGAAAATACTAGAAGCTTAGAAATCGTAATTCTGCTAAGTAAACTCATGTTTTTTCATTTCTGGTTTGGGAGTTCGTCATTGGCTTATGCAGACTAAATGATGGGTTTACTTAGTTCCGAATTTTGCTTTAGATTATTGGAAATAACAAGGAGGCTTTTAAACTTATTGATTTCTTGCACTTTTTCTGGCTCAGAATGCCAAATTTTAGCCAATTGGATTTTTATCTGTTAGCTGTTTAAGTTTGCAGATTTATCAATTTTCATGTCCTCTGAATTTTATTTTTTTGGCCATTGATTGCTGCACCACTTCTTTGTGCAGTTAAGATCACCATTGTGTGACTGAATAGAGATGAATATCATACTATTTGATCACCTCATAACCATCACATCCTGTTCAAGTTATTTTCAACTGAGTTCAAAGAACAAAGGTCTCAATGTCTAATTGCTTTGTGCAAAAGGGTGGGAATAGATCAGACCACTGCGCTATATAAGATTGTAAGGCTTGCGCCTTGGCCTACTTTGAAATAGGTCCACTCAAACACCTCTCTATCATAAGCTGCAGTCATGTGGCAGCAGGTGATCAAATTCCGTCCATCTGTCATGGATACAAGGCCGATTAGACCTTATACACTAGATACGTTCAACCCATTTTAACAAAAGCAAAACAGCATGATTGATAGAAGTCTCAAAAAAGGAAAAGTCTAAAGTCATCGTCACGATCTAACGATATTGTCTTGATTTTATTGATCTACAATTTAGTAAATGACCATCAGGTTTAAGAGGGAAGATATTGCAACAGAAAATTGAGAAAAAGTTTCGACTTTATTATTGCTGTATATTTACACATATAATTTCCATGTACAAGTGTATCTATGTCGCTACAAAATTTTGATCCCCATAAACTTCCATTTAATGGTTGAGAATATTAAGAAGTGAAACTCTAATTTTAATGAGACGCCTGAATAGAAACTCAAGCCCTTCTTCAAGGTCTTGAATGCATGACTCTGCTTTCTCTAAGTGGTTTTGCAGATCATTGATGGCTTCAAGTTTTCCAGTCTTGGTAAGTATAAAAGAATGCAATGCTCCATCCACTTGGGCAAATTCACTTTCATCTGCCACTAGAGAGCAAGAAACTCTTTTGGGCTGAATTAGCTTGGAAATGGAACCCCAGCTGTTTGATTTTGACTGTGTTGTCCCCGAGATAAATTGCAATATTGTCTGAAATGTAGATAGGGTAGCCACTTCAACATCTTGTAGTAAGTTAATCAATTGGTCTTTGTTTGTAGATAAGATGTTGCTATTTTTGGCATTTCCCTTCAAATTTACCAAGGTTTTGGAGATTGACTTTCTCACTACCTTCCTGGATGTCAAGAACTTCTTAACTTCTGTAATGAGTTCGACTTCACCGCCTCCCCTTCTTTTGCTTCTTCTTATGAGGGATTGAAGTTCCCTTGTGCATTCTTTTGTGTGAATTAAAGCATCTTTAGCTGCACTACACACATCTAACAGCCTTAAGGATCCATCCAAGAGGTTATTTACCCCATTTTCTTGATGCTCATGTAGAAGTGCATCTTGTGTTAGTGGAAGCTGAACCAACTTTTCAACACACTCGATCAAGTCTCGCAAGCCATCAATTTTATGGCAAATCAATGTTGATGAGGAGGTTTCATCGGAAGATCTTAATAAGGTCTCTAAATGTTCATTACATTTAAGAATGAGTGGGTGTGGTCTAGATGGCAAACTGATTGAGCGACCGTGGAAATTGGATTTTGAGTTTAAAGGAGAGGCTGCCATTTTTTTTTTGGTTAAGGAGAAAGAGAAGCCTTAATGTTGAATGTTGATTTGAGTTTATGGATCTGCGTTGTTCTCAATATATATTATGGGTGTTAGGCGACACAAGGAATCTGATCTTAATCACATATCAATGAGGCCAACTAATCCAGATTTGGATTCAGACATAATTACATAAATGTTAGAGCCTTGTCTCCCCTAAGGAATCTCCCCAACTCATAATCTGTCTCATTTGCATCATTATAACATTTTCAATGAAGATGCTTCACCGAAAACGTGTTTTTAATCGTAAACATAACCATTTGCACATGTGTAGTACTGCTGTGATGCCAAAGCAACAACTGCAGTATTGTTAGGCATGTCTCTGTTGGAGGAACACGAATCAGATCACCCATTTAAACATATGTTAACATCAATGGATATCATTGACTTCCTTATAGGCTAGGAGTTGAGGTGTTTTGTTCAATAGGTTGATTATTGTTGCAAGAGTATGAAGATACAATACACGTGTATTTGATTAAAACCGATCGTAACAAATTATTTATAAATAGAACTGCTTCTTCTCCTACAGACACATGATCCAGTTTCCATGTTTACTCTCATCACATGCGTTCCCCTTAATTATATTGAAGTTCACAATTTGAGTTTTTATAATATTCATGTGATTCCCTAATCTCAACAATTGAGTGATGAGTTGGGAAGCATATTGAGCAAACACTGTTCTAGCAGCACTATCAGTGGAATTTTAAAATAAAAAATATGATTCTTGTCTCCTCTAATTATTTGCTTTATAACAACTACTATAACCCTGACCTGTTTTCTGATCTTCTTCTTGTCACCTTTATTTTTCAGAGAAGAGAAAATGGAAGTTGCTGTAGAAACAAACCCCAAAAGCTCTCTGTATAGTCGCCGCAGCAGCTTACCCTCTGCAACACACCCTACTGCATCACTAGTTAAGCTGCATCTGCAAAGATTGAAGGATTCTGAAGCCACTGCTTCTTCATCTTCTCTTCAGACGTCAATAAGTTACACACACTCAATGGCACAATAAGCATCGGCAAAACAAGGCAGCGATAAACAGGTTGATGAACTATTAGATGGATCGATGAGACTCCTGGATATTTGTGATACAGTTAAAGATTGTATATGGTGCAATCAAAGGATATCATGCACGGACTTGAGTCAGTTATTCGTAGGAGTAGGGATGCAGAAATCGGGATCATAGTTGAGGGTGGAAAATATTTGGCGTATAGGAAGAAGATGAAGAAAGTTATTGCAAAGGAACTCGAAAACTTGAAAGCAATAAAAAATGAGTTTACAATTTCTTCCAGAAACAAAGACATGGACACCTTTTCCATCTTAACAGAAGCAGAAGTTTTCATTGTTAACTCATTAGAGTCTTTGTTGTTGTTTATCACTGCCCCAAAAGGACTGTTAAAGCAGGGCAAATGATCAACAATTTCAAAGTTCTCGCGATTCTCCAGAATCAGAAACAAATGAATTTCTAAAGGTTGATGCACTGATACAGTTTCTCATCAGTTCAAAGCCTTCATCTGTTGAGAAATTTCATTGTCATGCAAACTTTAGAGTTTCCCTTTAAACCAGAAGCCAAACCCAAATTACTTTGTACATCAATGTGACGTGATTGAACAAATATGTATATATTTTTTAATCAAAAAGTTGTATGTATATTTTTTACCATGTTATTTTTTTGAAGAAGCTAAACTAACCCACCTAAATTGTTTTTTTTTTTTTTTTTTTTT
>Ga0099826_10000492_pt1 | contig 19244 bp, 5 predicted proteins | sample Mtrugardesep15_FD_76830 | JGI IMG/M metagenome (GOLD analysis project Ga0099826, IMG submission 76830) | Root nodule microbial communities of legume samples collected from California, USA - M. trunc garden sep15 | ecosystem: Host-associated > Plants > Roots > Nodule | place: USA: California... | reverse complement strand
GGGGGGGGGTTGCTTTTGCATTGAAAAATGAAACTCATTCAATAAAGTTCGCAAACTTCAATCCTAGCATGCATCTAGACTTAATGAGGCTTCAATAGGCCTTCCCTACACATGACAGAATCACCCAACTAGATTACATCATCTTATTTTGAAATGGGTGTTTACCCCAACTTCATTTCAAGTGTAATCAATTTCTTAATGAGGCTTCAATAGGCCTTCCCCACACATGACAGAATCACCCAACTAGATTTCATCATCTTTTTTTGAAATGGGTGTTTACCCCAACTTCATTTCTAATGTAATCAATTTCTTAACAAGGCTTTAATAGGCCTTCCCCACACATGACAGAATCACCCGACTAGATTTCATCATCTTTTTTTGAAATGGGTGTTTACCCCAAGTCCCAACTTCATTTCTAGTGTAATCAATCATAAACATGTTTTGGTATTCGTTCAACCATCATAACGGTCTCATCCCTGTACAGAATCTATCCTCTTTTCTTGCTGACTCACATGGTTAACAAATTCTAGCAAATTAGACTTTTTCCTCTACTCTCCCTCACAATCCTGCTCAATATAACCAAGTGGGTGGAAAAAAAACAAGTTCTGGCAAATTTGACTTTTTCCTCTACTCTCCCCCTCACAATCTTGCTCAATACAACTAAGTGAGTGGAAAAAAAAATCCCTTTACTTGGACAAGTGTGATCATTTGAACTTTAGAAAAAATAATTGGCGGTGTCCATAACTCGTGCATTTTTGTGTGAGTGCCGTGAACTCAGGCAAGCTTGATTATTTCAACTCGGTAAAAAACAAACACATAGTCCAAAACAATTGACATGATGCACCTTTAGGAGTCCAATTTTGAAATCTTAAAGCATAAATCAAACATATAAATGATCAGTAAACAAAAGAGGAAATATGTGAAGTACATCAGGTTCTTCAAAAAAACATTATCGAGTATGATTGTACACAAAGTCCAAGATTGACAATAAGCATGCAACATGATTGATCCCAATACTACGCATCAAAGCCTAAGAGAATGTACATACCTTATTGCTAGGAACCTCGATTTTTCGTGTTGTCGTGTCAGACCCGGATATAGGTTGCTTTTGTTCAGAAGAAGCATCATGCTCAGAGGCTGGGTCAATAGAGCTGGAATCAGGTTGTTTGTCTCCAGAAGAAGCATCTTGCTCAGTTGACTCCTTGGATGGTTGTTCAGTTGCATTAGATGGTTCCTTGTCATTTTCCTTACCAGAGTCCTCAACAGGAATCTCTTTAACATCCTCAACAGGAATCTCTTTGGTATCAGTAGGCTCGGCAGTTTCTTCTGAATTATCTTTAGATACATCTTGGACTTCCTCCGAAGGAACGTTCTCCAAAGTTGCATTTTCTTCGGTTTCTTTTTCAGTCTCAGCAACCTCCGTTTCTTGATGCCCGTTAGTATTAGCTGCAAACACATCAATCTAACATTAATAACACAAAATTGTTTACAGTTAATTCATATGATATCAATTATAGGAGCATTTTCCAAAAAGAACTCTTATTTAGCATAACAGTAACAATAACAGCAAAAACACATTATTCGGCAAAATAGCGCATGTCCAGTGCATTAATCATAAGCAAATGTATTGAGAAAATATAAACAAATAATCCATTAAGCATCTTAGGAGAATAGTTATCAAAGATTTAGGGCCTGTTTTAGCTTATTTGAGCTTATCTACTTGCATAAGTTTTGTGAGAACTTATAAATACAGCTTATAACATTGTTCATAAGCTGTTTTCAGCTTATTTTCATAAATTCTCCAAGATATAAGAAAGAATCTTACGAGAATAATGATCAAAGATTACGAACTTGTTTGAGCTTATCTACTTTCACTATTTGGGAGAACATGTGAAAACAGCTTATGACATTGTTCATAAGCTTATTTTCAGATATTCTTTAAGATAGTTTTAATTTAATTTCATCTTTTGCTACATAAATAGCTTATTTTAAAGTTCTCCAAGATAGTTTAATTTCATTGAATTTTATCTTTTGTTATAGAAATAGCTTATACATAAGCAATTATCAAACGCTTGTGCTAGAAATAGTCATAGCCATAGCCATAGCCATAGTATGATTCCTGTGAATGAAGAATGAAATAATTACAAACAAATGTTGTACCTAGGTCATTCTGGTTATCGTCGTCAAGACGAGGACGCTTGTTTACATCGTCCTCGGCAACTGCAGCGGCGTCAGTTTCTACACCGTCAGTGTTAGATTCGGTGGGTTGAGAGTGTAGATCTTCGAACTTGCGCTTACAATCAGAAGAAACGGGGCTTGTAGCTGGTGCTGCAACAATAATCTCTTCTTCAGCCATAATTAGATGATGTGAAATTGAAGAGCGAGAGTGAAGAAGAAGAAGATGATGATGATAGAGAAGTGAATGAGACGCGAGTTCGATCGATCGAGAGAGAAATGAAGAAAATATCGAAGTTCAGATTTTAGGGTTACGACCTACGCTTCTTTGCCACTCACATCCGTGGGCTTAGTTAAACCCTTGTTGGGCTCTCATTATTTATGGGCTCAATGTTTTAGTGGGCTTAGTTGAACTTTCTCGCACATTTCTTGCACATTGTCTGCGGTTGGAATTATAGAATCCGAACAGCGGAGAGACTTTATAAAACTCTTCAAAGCATGTTAAACAATGAGTGTGTTTGATTCACAACACAACAAGTATTGGACAAAATATAACAAGATAGTACATAAGAGTATGGACATGTAGATGTAATATTTTTTAGGATAAATTATACCGGGAGTCCTTTAAGTTTGAGGTTTGTAAGAGACTGGTCTTTTAAATTATTTTGGTCACATATAAGTCCTTTAAGTTTGAGGATTGTAACAGATTAGTCCTTTAAGTTATTTTAGTCACAAATAAGTCCTTCAAGTTTGTAAACGTTTTCGATTTAGTCCTTCTATTAACCAACTGATGATGTGGTAGAAGGACTAAATCGAAAATGTTTATAAACTTAAAGGACTTATTTGTGACCAAAACAACTTAAAGGACAAATCTGTTACAAACCTCAAATTTAAAGGACTTACGTGTGACCAAAATAACTTAAAGACTTATTTATTACAAACCTCAAACATAAAGGACCCCTGGTGTAATTGAGTCTATTTTTTATGTTGGAACAAAGAGTATTTTGACATTTTTAATAGTTTGTACTTTGAACAAAAGGTTGTCTCGTGATTTGGTGGAAAAAAAATAATTTTTTTTATTTTGTCTCGTCTATTGCTACATGATTGTTTAGTCTCATGACAAGTTTCTAGATCAAATATGACAAAAATAAATTGTTCGGTTGAGTCTCCTGTATATAATTTTTTATTAAAAAAAATATTTTTGAATTATGTGATTCGAGCAGACGTGTTGAACCTAACAAGTCAAACCAATTAGCTTGTGAACTTTAGACGAGCCGAACTCGAGCTAAATAGAATGTTTATTTTGTACTTGAGTCGAGTTTTGAGTTGAACCAGTTCTTTTCAAGTCGAATCAAACTTAGACAAGTTTGACTTGACACATTTCGAGCCCTTGTTGTGCTCTTGTGTTCTTGAGAAAAACAAAAGGATTCACGGATTGTGGCAGTGTCTCAAACTAGAAGAGGAAAATGTGATCATGGAAAAAAATGAAAGTGTGAATGAGTGATGGGTGTGTAAAAATAAAAACATGAATGCGGAATAACGAATGAATATTGTTTATATAAGAATGAATACATAAACAATTAACCTTAGTGAGTCTCAATAATATATCAAATGATTTTAAATTTGTATAAAAATTTACATAAATTATCTATATGATATAAACTTACAATATCAAAGTCAACTTTGAAAAATACGAATCAAGTAAAACAATATTGAACAATATAATATTAATGTAACAATACTTTAGTGTAATTTGATCCCTCAAATACACACACATGTGTGCGTGTGGGTGTGATGTGTGTGAGCGCACGTGCGTGTGTAGTGGTAGAAGATCACCACCATGCATGTATTCTTCATCTTTATCTTTGTATTTAAACTTCATTTGAGAGTGTGGTGTGATATTGATGTTGTGCGTTTTTTTGTAACAATTAAGACATTTCAAATGGTTATTTATGACAACTTAGACAAAGGTCAACATAGGTCATTTATGTCAACTTAGACAGAGGTCAACAAATGATAAAATAAAAGATCGTATAAAAGAATTATGAGCTAATTATACTATGAGACACTCACATACATCACACGCGTCAAGGCCGCATCAATATCGGTAATTGTTTGAAAAAAATTAAAATAATTGAATATAATCACAAATGTTTGTGTTGATATTGCATAGTAAATATAAAGGAAAGAGTAAATATACCATACTTGTAGATACGATCCTCACCGTGATATGTAGTTTATGTTATCTCTTGTTCTTCGTATTGTTCTTAAAAAATTTGACAAAGAAATAGAAGTAGTAAGTTAATCATATACGGGTGATGACGAACTTGTTCACAATATGTGATGTTACCGTTAGATGTCTGAATGTAACAATAAAATTACATTGCTAAGTTGAAAAGTATACTCACATTTCATGAGAAATAAATTATATTACCAAGTTCGACCTAGATTCTTGGTCGATTTGTCGAGTGTCGGTGGTAACAATACATAAGTCTAAACCAGCTATCACAACATAGTTCATCGATGTTGCATTAGTAGAGTATTGAATAAATGTTGTTGCATGCTAAAGGTCGAGAAATTCCCCCTGGAGCTTCTTAGGGCTGATACTCACAATCACGAGCACACCAGTTAGGATGATTTGGACTATAGTCATTCTGACATTGCCAACTCCCATGACAAAAACGTTGGCGTAGTGTTTTGGGGAAGGAAAAGAGGAAGAGTGTTCGATGTTTTTGAAGAAGGATTGGAAAAAGGGTCTAAATTGTTTGTCTTAATTTCATAAATTATATTATTAAACATAATTATTTGAATGATTTTCCACTACATAACAATGATATTATAAAACATTCTTTAAAAAAAATGATATTATAAAACATATCATTATATAATACACCTTAAACAATATACTTTTTTACATTTTGTACAAGATACAATTTGTGGTCTATCTTTTTTCAAATACTAATGACATGTTTTGATATTTTATTCGGTTTCTTATAATTATTTGACACAAGTCGCATCTATTATTTTTTATAATAAACAATACTTAATCAAAATAGTTATCTTAAACGTATAAATTAAGCATTGAGAAAGGAACTAACCATTGAATTATCTAATTTCTCATCTTTATTTCTTAATTTTGTCTTTGAAACAAATATGACTTCCTCGTATTATTCATGTTCAAAATTGTTATTGTATCCAAGGTTTATTTTCTTGTCTTTTGATATAGTATGATAATTATTTGATTTTGTAATATAAAGTCTACATTTTTCAACTTTTCTCTTCTTTCAAATTGCAAAATCTCTTGAGCATATCGAAGTTTTGTTTTGATTAGTATAGATATTTTGTTGTGACAATTGTGCTGCAGAAGCTGATTTTTTCAATGATGCAATAGTACTCTTCTTCTTCTCCAGATAAGGTATAACATGCCTTTCTTCACTTGATTTTGAGTTTCTCGGAAAATACAATACTCTAAAATATTTTTCATAAAAAACAATTTTATTTGATCAAAGTTACTAAAAGGAAATAAGGCGAAAAGAAATTAATTGTAGATTGGAAATTTGGCTAATAGACTCAATAAAACCACCGCCAGCAACCACGACAACAAATTTAAACAATAAACTTATGAAAGCGATCCAAAAATCTCTTTTTCTTCTCGACCTCGCACACTACAACTTCCTCAAAGAAAATTGTGGATGTTCAACCATGGCATACCATACTTCTCCCTTTCTTTCTTAAGCATTATGTGATCTTAGATACCTTCGTCCTCTTATTTCTTCCTTCAACCTAGGAAGATTTAACTTTTTCTCTAACTTGTCAAGTCAGATTCCTGAAGAGGAAAAGCTCTTCAGTTTCATCACGAGGTTAATCACCTTCTCAAATTCGTTGTTCACCAAATCCATCGCCTTTATTTTTTCAAACATCTCCATAAAATATGCAAGGTAAGTGAAGCCAAATAACAACCACCTACGAGATTCATAATCACTTCATCTTTCATTCACGTGGTTGCAGAGTCAACTTTCACATACTCTTCATAATAAAGACTCTTTGTTCATCTATGTTGAATTGTTGAATTTAATTTACATATTAAAATAGATTAAGAAGAGTTATGTGTCTTCTCAGTTGTTATAGTATGCTAATGTCATGTTATGAAAATGGAGATGACGAAGAGAAAGATGGGAGTTTCAATACATCCATGTCAACCCCATTGTCATATCTATTCTATTAGAAAGGTACGTTTGATTATAAATACGTATCGCATAATACACCCATGTCTTCTCATACAAAGCACAAGTATACTTTGTTTATATATTTTATATAATTTCACTATTCAAAAGGCCGATAGTAAAAATTAGTCTATGTGTAGACATACACTGAGTCTTCAGATAATTGAAGAAATTTTTCATGATTCAGAAATTTATAGTGGGGTACACATTTATAGTATTATTTGATTTAATATAATTTAAATGCAAAATTGATCTACATGATATGAACACAATTTTTCATTCACATACAAAAATCACCAAATTCAAAGACCATTGTTGTCTAATTCATCTTAAAATAACACACGTTGTGTTCTTTATTTTATTAAGATAAAATATGTGGTTTTTTATTTTTCAGCATTTAAAACTCGAGGCTTCGATGAAGAGATCTCCACCATCTTCAAGTTCACCATCTTCATCTCCTGTTGGATTTGAAAATCTAATTCAATCAAAAAAGAAAATGGGTGCTAAGAATCCAAAAAAGAATATTAATCTTAATCTCAAATGACAAAATTTTAAGCAGAAGAGCCAAACAAATGGTGGCAGCAAAAGAAGCTCCATTTGCAGAGGAGTTACAAGGTTTGAAATTTAATCACTATTTTTATTAACCATTTGAATTTTGTTGACGTGTTTTTAGTTTCACTTGCATGTCACTTGTTTCTCTTTGATCAAATTATACAAAGGTGGACTGCAAGGTTTGAAGCTCATTTATGGGATAAGGGTTCTTGGAATTGCATTTAGAACAAGAAGGGAAAACAAGGTAATTTTGCTAAGTTTTTTAGTATTTGATTTTCAGTAAATCTTTTAGTATTTGTTTTTTTTTTTATTGGTTAATTATTTAGTATTTGGTTATTGAAAAAATGATTAAAATAAGTCAAGACAAACCAATATTAGTATTTGGTTAATCAACAAGATCTATTATTGTTTGTTTATTATTTTAATTTTAACTTTTTTATTTTAATAGTGATTATTATATATTTGAGTTTCTGACCTTGTCATGTTCTTTGCCATCTTTGTGTGTCATTGCAACGTTGACATACACTTGGGGACATCATAGTTTGTTTGGGTGAGTTCTCTTTCTTTATTATGCATTTTGATCTCACATAATCCTAATCGACTTTTTCAATTTTATAAGTTATTAACATCAATAAATTATTATTGATTTTAAACCAGGTTCAATACCAACAAAGTGCATATTGTCAAATAGCTTCCTAACTGCAGTCATTTCTCCAATGACACAGTAACCATTTAGTAAATAATTATATGCAACAATTTCAGGTTTAATCCATAACCTAAACATTATAGGGATTACAAACTTGACAACTTTAAGTTTCCCCTCTTTGCATATGTGAACAAGTCAGAAACTACTTCATGACTCTCCATCTGGTGCAAAAGAGAGCTTCAGATTGGTCAACACGCGCAAATGTGCATATAAAAGTATTAAAAGTGATAATGTTTGGAGAAATCTTTTCGAAATATTATATATATATATATATATATATATATATATATATATAACACACTTTAATTATCATACTTTTACAAGACAAGATGTTGTACTTTTACATATTTTATATAGATATATTTTTAGAATTCAACTATTCAAATAAATATTCTAACACCCCCTAAAGAAAAATCACATTTTCTTCATCTCTATTCTTACAATTAGTTATCATTTTCATCAAACTTTTTTGTCTCCTTCATTTAATTCATTTAATATGTGATATCCATCATCACAATGACAACTAAAATTAAAACAACGGACTTAAGAGTTGGTTAATTTCTTACCAACCAAATCAATGGTAAATTTTCTAATTTTTCTTGCACAAATAAAAAACAAAGTATACATTTTTTTCTTACTATTTACTACTTATCTTAAGAGTTGGTTAGTTCTCTATTATCCATTACCTTTGTTTCAGATCTGAATCTTATTTCTAATTAAATTGAGTTACATAATGTTTTGGTCCTACAAATATCTCAAATTTCCTTTTTAATTCCATGATGTGCTCACGCTTTACTTAGACCCAATTATCGCATGAATATTTTAATTAATTTTTTTTTAATAATCATGTAGGTGCTTATGATTTTGAAGAAGCAACAACTCGTACTTATGATCTTGCAACACTCTAGTATTGGAGGAAAGATGCAACCTTGAATTTCTTGGTATATTTATTGATTTTCCTATTCATTAAGTTAGACTAAATTCTAAATTGGGCAATGAAAAATAAAATAAAAATCCTAATTTTGTATATTTATGTATGTATAAACTTTGTATTTGTGTATGTTTTTTAAACAATATATTCTTATGATAGTTTTTTTTTAATTCAATGTTTTCCTTTTAAAAAGAATCATTAAAATTATATATATATATATATAAACCTTTTTTTTTTAATTATGTGATTTAAACAGACGAGCTAAACCTAACAAGCATAAACAATTAGTTAGTAAACTTTAAACGAGTAGAACTCAAGCTAAATAAAATGTTTGTATTGTACTGTCGAGTTTCAAGTTGAACTAGTTCTTTTCGAGCCAAGTCAAACTTATACAAGTTTGACTCGAAACATATTTTTAGCTCTTATTGTGCTTTTGGAAAAAACAAAATGATTCACAGGTTGTGGCAGTGTCTCAAACAAGAAGAAAAAAACGTGATCAATTTAAAAATTGAAAGTGTGAATGCATGATGAGTGTGTAAAAATAAAAATATGAATGTGAAATAATGAATGAATGTTGCTTATATAGGAATAATGAATGAATATTGTTTCTATAGGAAGGAATGAATGACGAGGCAAGTCTAACAAACATAATACATATATTTGTTTTATATAATTAGATGTTCTCATTTTTATTTTTCTAAAATATTTGAGCATTTAAAGAGGGATATGTTTACGCATACATGTTTCCAACTGTATAATATATCCACCTCTTGGACAAAAAATATATGTATGTGTCAGAAATATCTATGCATGCAATGTTTCTTTGAAGGATGAGCATGCAATGTTAGTGACAAATTAAAAGTTAGATATATCAATTATATACAAATAAAAGCAAACAAAAGTTGATGTTATACCTTATATTTTAGCTTCAATATCTTCCCATTGTTTGTCAAAAATTTGATGAAGAAATGGAAGTGATGAGTTAATCATATATTGGTGATGATGAACCTTTTCACAACATGTGATGTTACTTTTAGATGTCTGAATGTAACAATAATTATATTCCTAAGTTGAAAAGTATACTCAGATTTCATGAGAGAAATAAATTTAAGGGACATAATGAATTAAACTTTGATCATTCCAATGAAACACAAGCAAACACTGCAATTGCAATTCTCACGGCAAAAAGAGCACCTCTTTGCAATATATCCAATTGACATATTGGGGTACCTATGTTTGAAAAAAAAAAGTTAAATTTTGCAAAGTTATAATTTCATAACTTATATTAACAAGTACATGAAATAGATCCAAAAACCTCATTTTCTTCTCGACCTCGCACACCACAAATTCCTCTAAGGAAATTCGGATGTTCAACCATTGCATCCTGAACTTCTCACTTTCTTCTTTAAACCTCCTGATCAAAGCCTTACATACATTCATCTTTCTTGTTTCTTCCTTCAACTCAGAAGTTTGAACCTTTTCTCTAACTCATCCAGCTAGATTCTTGAAAAGGAAAAACTCTTCAACTTCATTATCAGATTAATCACTTTCTTAACTCGTTGTCAAACAAATCCATCAAATTCCTTTTTTCAGCCATCTCCAAAAAAAACTACGAGGTAAGTGAATATATAAGAGTAATCTTTTGGGGTGTTTCACAGTCACCTCGTCCTCCATCCATGTGGTTGTATGGTCAACCTTCACTTACTATTTGAGAAGCAAAGTTCTCTCTCTACTCGCCAATTCATATTGTATTTTGAGTTGTTGAACTTATTTTACAAGTTAAAATTGATTAAGAAAAGTTGTGTATCTTTTCAGTCGTTAGACTGTGCTGGTAATATGTTATGAAAATAGAGATGATAAAGAGAAAGAAAGTGTCTACCATTAAATAAAATAGTTTAATTATCCTAATGAAACAACCAGTTAGCAACTAAAACCAAAACAACATAAATCAAAACAAAACATATATCTCCCAAACACAATATAACAAATAAAAAAAAGCATTATATTGACTATCAAAATCTAAATAATAGTAAGAAACTCTTCGTGAAGTGTATGTCTAGATTCGTAGTGACATTGACAGAATCACCATAAGTCCGTGATTTTAAAAGAAGCTACATTTTGAAGCTTTAATTAAATTGCTCTTACTATAATTTTGCCAAACTCACTGCTCATCCAAACATACACGAAACATGAAATTGGATCATTTTTCTCTCATCTCCTTTTTCCAAAGAAGAAACGTATAAGGATTACAACCATAACAATACTCCCGGCTGACCCAGCTGCTAGAAATGGCCAATTCAACTCAAACCATCTATCCTTCATATTCATCAAACTAAATTCCAAAACCCCAATTTTCTTTTCCAAAACCCTCTTCTCATTCAACCAGTTTTCCTCCTCCACCTTCTTCCCCATCAACATACTCTCAAATTCCTCAACCTCCCTCTCTTTCTCGTAAATCTTTTCCTTCATCTCTTCCTCAACCCTAACCCTCTTACTATTATCCTTGACCTCTTTCATCTCAATAACACTAATCCTTCTTTCCAATTCCCTAACTTTCATTTCTATCTCTGCATTCTCTTGCTTCAACTCTTTCCCTTCTTTCTCAACTATCTCAATCTTATTTTCTTTCTCATGTAGCATCTTCCTTATTTTCTCTACCTCAACTTTTGATTCCACCACTTCTCTTCGGAGCCCCGCCGCCTCCTTTTCCAACTCCGCCGTTGAATCAAAATTCATGCGTAGTTTCTCAATCTCCGTCTTCATTTTCTCGATCTCTTCGTTCTTCTTTATGTTCTCTGTTGCTAGCTCATCACGTTCACATTCCAAAACCGCCATAATTTTCCTACTTGATCCCTTGTCGTCCCCCATTGAGATAAGTAATGCAGAAATAGAAAAATGAAAATGAAAATGGAAGTTAACGTTGAAGAGAATTAGATCATTGATTAAAGATGTTGAAAAGTTTGTGATACGAGTGATGATGATTGCGGTGTCGATGAGTGGAAATGACTCCGTAAGAATTGCATGGTCATCAATACTATTTTACGATAAAAATTGGAGGATTTTTCGGGTCAATCGAAGAAGCATTCAAAATTTTGACATTATTTCTTTAAAAATTGAAATCTTTTTTTAGACATTCAACTAGTTTTGTAAAAAAAAAAAGGACATATCTTATGTGCATTACTCTATTATAGGGAAATACAATAGTATATAATACACGAGGGAAATACAATAGTATATAATACACGAATATAGAATAATACAAGGTACAAACTGTGCCGTGTCCTTTATAAGCTATGATATTAATTACAATATTTAATCAAAATAGTTGTCCCGGAGGAATAAATTAAACATTGAGAAAGACATTAACCATTATATTATCCGATTTGACTTTTTCTTCAATTTTTCTTTTATTGTGTTTTGATGTAGTATGATTGTTCTTTGATTTTGTAATATCAAGTCTACAATATTTTTCAAATATTATCTTCTTTGAATTTACATAATCTCTTGAGCTTACTAAAGTTTTGTTTTGATTAGTATCAATATCTTGTTGTGAAATTTCTGCTGCAAAAGTTGAAACTTTTCATCCAAGTAATGCATTAATGTTCTTCTTCAAACAAGGTAGAATGTGTTTTTCTTCACTTGATTTTGAGTTCCTTGGAAACTAAGCCCGTTAATTTGAGTTTTTATGCCTTGAAATTATAAGTTGAATTTTATCGGGATCAAATACAATCTTCATTGTTGATGTGGAAAAATATGAAAATAAACTAATAATGACAAACTCTACATAGTATGTGTGTGTAGAGAGAAAGAGAGAGAATCAAGATCCATTGACATCGGGTGTAAGTCAAAAGATTTACACCAAACCTTGATTATTAAGGTTATTCAATTCAATGACTTACAATACACAAAAGTAGAACCAACCCTAACATGTAATAAACAAACAACCCTAACGAATAGAAAGCGTGATCCAAAGTAAATGAGCATCTATCACGAGTACAACCCAACAAAATCACATACAACTGTGAAACTAGATTGCAAAAAAGTGGTGCGTGAACATTCGCGATCACCAAACTAGAGACAAGAAACAAACAACTGAACCCAAATCTTGAAAATTGTCGAATGAATCCATCCACCAACACTAAAGCAAATCCACTAACCAACGACTCACTGTGATGAAAACAACAACAACAACAAACAAATGACACAAATTAGAAACACAAAAAATCACCCAAAACGTGAATCCAATCTGAAGGAAGGAGCCCAAAAATTGCAGCAACAAACTGAAGAACAAAACCACAACAAGAGCCTAACCTAACTCATCCACTAAACAAAATTCAACAAACTGAGCAAACAAAATTCACTAAAGATGGTGCCATAGGTTGCGGAAATGAAGATTCGTCACTTTAAACACTTAACAAATTATTAAGCAATTTGAATGACCAATAATGAACCCCTTAGAAGGCAAAAACTAACAATGAACCCACGTGCGAGAAAGATCACACCTAGAAATGCCACATCGAATCCAAATGCGAGATACACCATACATAGAAACATTATCAAATCGAAGAACACTGACGTAATCCATGCTCACACAACAAGAGAGCGTGAACCAACCGGAGACCACATACACACTTAGTGATCTACCAGGGCAAGAAATAATGTTGTCGTCGACGAGGCATTGTCGTAGCATCAGGCGGTGTCGAGCAATCCCAATTGAAATTTGACGGCGACACAACATTAAGTCTCAATCACACCACCACGAAGCCATGGTTACATCAATAACAACTGGTTTGGATTTTGAGTGGAGAGGATGGTATTGGACAATGGTGAAGTGTGGTTGAATAAATGAACTTTCAATTCAAATTAAAAAATTATTTTTTAACTAAATTTTTATAAGTACGTTAATTTCCTCTACATGTCACGTATATCATACTAGTTATTAGATATCATAAGAGAGTACGAAGGCTGGAATTGGATAAGAAAAGACCAAATTTACGATTGTTATTGAAGTCCAAATTAAAACGACCAAAATTAAAGTCTTTTTAAAATAAAATTATATATATATTTTCTTTATAAATGAACACTCATTCCCTTTTAAAACGAGTGTCATTTTTTTTTAGGTTAATAAATGAGTGTCACTTTAAAGATAACATTTGTTTCAAAATGAACGTGACTTTTGATTTTCAATGAAATATTAATCACACATTTCTAGAAGTTCGATCAATTCAGACAGTTTACTGCTTCGATTATTTCCGAGTAAGTATTAGATGATCGGTCTCTAATAAAATATTACTATAATTTGATAAAATCACTATTCTCTTTCGTTGTATATTTTAATACATGCCTAAAACCACAACTATTATTATTACAAAATAATAATAGTCACTTTTTCTTTTATTTTTACAAAAAGAGTAGTTAGAATGTCCAATTTAAATTTTTAAAACAAATTGATCAAATAGGATGCAAATATGCAATGCCAGTGCCACTTCAACATGACATTATAGGACACCAAGAGAGAATTTAGTGTATTTTAAAAGGAAAAAAAAGCATCAAAGCATCGTGATCTTGTTGTTTCACAAACACAAAACTCTTTCTTTTTCTTACAAAATCTGCAATAGTGTTAGAACCTCCTCATAGATCGATTGAAACAAAACGCAATGGATTCTTCTCACATGACGTCACTTCCCGAAGACATCACCGACGATCAACCACCACAACCAGCTTCCGTTTTCGCTTCTGTTCCTCAACGTCCTCCAACTAAGTAACCGCCTTCTTCTTCCACTTCGATCTTCATCTTTTCATATACGATGTCGTTTTCACTTTTAACTGTTAATTATTATTGTAGGACATCATCGGAAAAATACGCACCGTTAGATTGGTCTGTGTACTTTGATATAGAAGATGATGTTGCTATTCCAGAATCAAATGATGTTAGTTTGTTTCCAAATTCAATATTATGACTATTTTTTTTAATTTTTTTTGCTAACAATTTATTTTACTTATATTCAGGTTTTTCATGTTTACATGGCAGGAACTGAGGGTCCTGTTGTATTTTGTTTACATGGTGGTGGTTACTCTGGGTATGTATGCTAATGCATTTTTAATTAATGGATTTACATAGTATAAATTGTCAGTGTAAAAAGTTTTTTTTACACTGTCAATCAATTATTAAAAGAGGTAGAGGAAGACCTAAGAAAACTATTAGAGAAACCATTAGAAAATGATTTAGAGGTCAATGAGTTGGACTCAAATTTGGTTTATGATAGAACACTATGGCGTAATTTGATCCATGTAGCCGACCCCACTTAGTGGGATAAGGCTTGGTCGTTGTTGTAATCAATTATATCCATGCTATCGTTAAAAATGTAATTCATTTGATTGATTGTGATTTGTTGACAGTGTAAAAAGACAATGTATTTAAATTAAACTCATTTTTAATGTTGTGTTCATGGAGTGACATGGAAATCGGAACATTTTTACTTATTAAAGCTATCATAATGCAATGAGAAAAAAAGCAAACATTTTTAGAGACTGAGGGAGTTGTAAACTCTACAGGGGTTTAATATTTAAAGATAAGAATGAAGGATATACATGATTAAATACAAGTTATTAATATTGATTGTCGATAACTAGTAACTAACATTTAACCGAATAGGTAAATAATTAATCAGAAAACTAACCTAACTACAACCATGAAACTAACTCTGCGACAAGATCGCGAGGTGTTATTGATGGGTTTCAACCCTAACCAGCTCGATTTATTCCTCACATGAAAGATCTGTGCTCAACTAGTATCAACAGCAATTTACGACACCAAATTGCCATTTGATTGTTAGTTACTACATTTCGAACTTGTTTTCTGCACCTTAAATGTGCACACACTATAAATATAGATTTATTTATGTACGATAAAAAATGTTTTCAACAATTATTGCAAGTTAAATTTGATAAAAGCCTCCACATTATTTCCTTACAGGCTTTCATTTGCCGTGTCAACGGGTATAATTAAGGAGAAAGCTAGGGTGGTTGCGATGGACTTGAGAGGTCATGGAAAATCAGTGACAGATAATGATTTTGACTTATCTGTTGAGGTACGGAGTAATTAATAAGCTAAGTGAACTACATTGTTTGTGAATATGTGTGCCATGTTCAGTTGCTGGTTTTTGTTATACTTCTCATGTGATTGTAATGGTGATCATTGTTTTGTTGTGCAGACCATGTGCAATGACGTGGTTGCTGTTATAAAGGAATTATATGGCGATTCTCCTCCAGCAATTATCCTCGTTGGTCACAGGTGATTTAAATTGATTGGATTTATGTTATTTTACTGTCTCCGGTTTTTCATACATGAACATGTCCACTTTATCGACTGACTTGAATCTTTGTGAAGCATGTTGGTCACTTAAAGTAAAATTGGATTCTTTTTCAGATTAAATGTACTGAAACTTTAATTCTTCTATTACTTCCTTGATTAGATGATGATATAATATAACTCTTGGTAACCGGGTAAAAATTTGGTGCCTTTATTTGGTAGAATTGAAGGGGGACAAATTTCAGGGTGTTTTAGTTATATTTTGTGGTGTAGAGTCCTGTTTAACGACAATCATCAATGCTATATTAGATATTGCATGTAGTTTATATTTTTATGATGTGGCAATTGTTATTTTGCCCATATGAAGTACAACGAAGAAAATGAAATTTAATTTTGTTCTGGTTATTACAAAGATTTTGGGGATGGATGGTTAATCACGAGAACAGAGTTGAGTTGAGTCGACAAAAGAAGAGAACTTTTAATGTATTGTCCGATATGAAGGAGCCATTAGCCAAATGCCAAATTATCTTCTTTTGCTCGTTTTTTTTACCTGCCTCACCAGCACAGTTTCCCTTCATCTGACTAATTTGTCGTTCTTCAATTATTACACATTGTTTTTCATAATCAAAATGTATCTGCTGTAAAACTGTAAGACAAAACTGTAGAAATGTTTTGATTGTTGTATGTGATTGCTAAACTTGGTTTCAGCTCAACAGATATTATGTATAATGAGGCAAGTTTTACATTTGCATTTGTTCTTGCAGATATTCATCTGTCTCTATTCATTTAATTGTGCTTTTAAATTTTAACACAACCTTTATTTTTCCCTTTTACTTTCTTTTTTCAATGAGTTTTATTCCTAGAGAAATATTGGGTGAACCTAGCCTGACTGGACTATCACTTTCCGTTATATAAATGATAATTAATTTTGGTGTATACTATTATCTATTATTGATTAAAATTCTATCCATCATCAAAGCATGGGGGGGTCGATTGCTGTGCATATTGCTGCAAGGAAATCATTGTCAACCTTGGCTGGGTTGATAGTTGTGGATGTTGTAGAGGTTAGGTTTCTAACTTCCTAATAGTTAAGTTCCTTATTGCTTTTACTACTACTTACTCATCACGGATGGACATTGAAATTTTGATTGTCGCAAAAATTTCAGGGAACTGCAATGGCTTCACTAATTCATATGCAGCAAATCCTCTCAAATAGGATGCAACATTTTTCAAGCATTGATAAAGCTGTAAGCTCTGTATCCTTACCTGTTTTTATTTGCATTTTAAGTTATCCTACCTGTTTTTATTTGCATTTTAAGTTATCCGTCACATGGTTGACACATCTGTTTTCAATTTGAATTTTATTTATTTTCTTAACATTTTTTTGTCGTTAGTTAGATATTTAAGAAAAAGGCCTTTTTCTATGTCATCCTAATTTATTATGCACTGCTTGAACATCAGTGCTTGAGTGTTGTTTCATTTGTTTTGGTGAATTTTGAATGGAGTTGAAATTGCTTGTATGCAGATTGAATGGAGTGTGAGGGCTGGCACTTTAAGAAATATTGATTCTGCTCGCGTATCAGTCCCCGCCACAGTAAAATACGATGATTCAAAGAAATGGTTGGTACCTCTCTCCTTGCTTTTCATTACAGTGGTGGAATAATCCAAAATATAGTCCTTTTTCCTTTATCCAATCTGAACAAGCTGGTTCCATAGACTTCGTTTTACACTTAATTGGCATTATCTTGCTTTGATGCTGCAGTTATGTTTATCGAACAGAGCTGGAAAAGACTGAACAATATTGGAAAGGCTGGTATGTCTTATCTTAGTCTTTTCATGCTTACTACGTTTAAGAATATTTAATTTAATTTCTTTATTATTATCTCATAGGATATACACTATGGCATCATTTGATCCATGTAGCCGACCCCACTTAGTGGGATAAGGCTTGGTTGTTGTTGTATATCATAGGATATGTTGAATATTTTGGATTATCTATTTTTTTTAGAGGAAGATTATCTTTTAGGATTGGTTGTCATGTTTCTTTAATTCTAATAATAATGAAGATTAATAGTTCAGCAAGTATAATAGAATTTTCCCTCGGAAAAAAAAAATGTATAATAGAATTTCTGCAATTCACATTTTTGTGATTCTACAGAGAAAGGTTATAGCTATTCTATTGAATCTCTCAACTGAATTTTGATTGTATTGATTTCTGTTACAATTACAAATGAGTCAATCTATTTATAGATTGCCTTGTGACCTACACTAGCAGGTTAAGGACGATTGACTGACTTACACACGTCAGTTAGTTACAAACTTAACAGAAACGGTTAGAGCCGTTATAGGGTTTAATACAATGTAGGATAGTCCACCAAAGCTTCCATGAGCTTTGGTAAGGACAGACCAACTATAGATCAACTGTATCCTTTAATAAAGTATAAATAAGGATGACTGTTTTTTGTAAGAGGTAACAAACCTGTTTACAATCCTGGATTTGTTTGACCTTGCATCTCTCCTGCAGATGGAGGTTATCATGGATTATTGTAGGTTAATTGCCTAATATTGCATGGATATGAATTGGCAATATAACACTTCCCATCAGACATTTTCATATTTATTCTTTTTATCATGTACAAGTTATACGCTGATATACATCCTTATTGTGTAAAAGATTCTAAACAGGCAGAACTAGGCTAAATTTTTTATCGAATTGAAAGTAAATTTTATAGTATTTTATCATCGGCTTATACATTATATATTTTTCATACAGGTATGAAGGCCTCTCAGATAAATTTTTGTCATCCCCTGTTCCGAAGCTGTTGTTATTAGCAGGAACAGATAGATTGGACAGGTCACATCCCTTAAATTGTTTTAGCTTTTGGTTGTGTTTAAATTTTATTTATTAGTTTCCAGGGAAACCTTTTACTTGTGGTGGTTTATCAATTTCATTAGCTAGAATGGAATTAAACAACTGGATGCAATTTTTTTTTCTAACTTAATATCTTATCTCCATAAAGTGTTGATGATAACTGTCTTGTCGAATTTCCTAGTAGAGCAGATTGTGATCAGAGATGTGATGAGTTTAATTTTTAGTTGTTTCATTAATAACTGCGATTCAAATGTATAATCTGAAAATGATAACTCTGGTAGAAATAGTTTTATATTTAATTCTTTGTATTTCTCATCTTTCTTCCCCGGGTTTATGAGCACACAGAATTGTTCTCGTGGAGTTCTAATTTTTTTTTTATTGGCACTGTTTCTGTAACAGGTCTCTCACAATTGGTCAAATGCAAGGAAAGTTTCAGATGATAGTTGTCAGACACACAGGGCATGCTATTCAGG
>Ga0099826_10000490_pt1 | contig 19255 bp, 17 predicted proteins | sample Mtrugardesep15_FD_76830 | JGI IMG/M metagenome (GOLD analysis project Ga0099826, IMG submission 76830) | Root nodule microbial communities of legume samples collected from California, USA - M. trunc garden sep15 | ecosystem: Host-associated > Plants > Roots > Nodule | place: USA: California... | reverse complement strand
GGTGGTGAACCAAGAGCTATGCTCAGAAAGGATAGAGGCAAAGCTGATTCCCCTATATACAGCATTCAAATATGTGTTCCTAAACATGGTAATATGTTACTTTAATTTCCAATATATGTATGTTTGAATTACAGTGAGTTTGACGAAATTACAATATCATTTTGATTTTTTTTTTAAGCTCTAAGATGTAGTTTTGGCTAAAATCTTGGTAGCCGATCATGATTCTGCCAAACTCTCCGTCAATTCAAACATTTATTTTATTTTGATGACAAAATTATTCGGTGTCCTTTTCCTAACTTCTATTCTTTCTTTCTTTTTTGTGTAGCTTTAAACTTGATCTTCTCATTTACAAATGGAGTAGATTGGGATGGTCCATATAGATTGCAATTTCAAGTTCCTAAGCCTTTACAGAACAAGCCAATTGAATTCTTTAATGAGGTACAATTTATATACATATCCTAATATTTATTTATATGAACATTTAAACACTATTGTAAGTGTTTTATGACACGAAATAAGTTCAAATAAGTTCTTCTAAATATTTTTCGAATAAAAAATGGATGTCTTGTAGTCGATGTTTTCGACACTTGGAATATCAATTGTAAATGAAGACTAGGTGATTTTGATTTTGAGTTGTATTTTAAAATTCATTTGCTGAAGTTAAAATATGAATCATTTGATCTCCATCCAATTACTGACATTCATAACTACACCATTTCACGACTACGAGGAATATGATCCCCTCTCGATCATAAAAAAACAACAAAAAAACTTTAGGGCATTTGATGATGTGTATTATTCTTGTGATAGGGCTTGGCAGAGGAACTAAGTAAAGAAGGAGCATGTGAACAAGCAATATTTCCAGACACAACTGCAGTTATAGAAAAATGTGCTATGGTTGGTAATTTATCAAAAGAAGGGGTGAGTACTACATTCTTCAATTCTTAGATATATTTACTCTTTTTTTATAAGGAAATATTAGTCGTTAGTATGTTACATTAGTAGTCGAAATTTGATTCCTACATCTTCGAATGTCTCAGTTCAACCACTTGTAGTTACTCTTTAAATCGTTGTATTAGAGTTGGTTTTCTAAACGACGAACAAAAAAATGTTTACAGGGTGATCGCTGCGAACTGAATCTTGTTCCAGGGTGCATCGATCCTAGCTCGCCCTTGTACGATCCAATGGCTAACGTAGATGATGGATCATGTCCAATTGAAGTGGATTCTGATTCTGATGAATAACATTACATTTTTTCACAAATATTCACTTCCATCATGCATATTGTTGTAATTGTAACTTGTTAGTACATAAATGAGGTATTGTATAATATAAAATGTAAATTCCACAGTTAGTAGTTAGCACTGAACTTTGGTTATAGGTGCCACTTTCTATAGTATACTATTGGGAAGAAATTATGGTTCATAGTATAAGGTTGTGCTTTTATACTCCACTATACTTACAGAAATCTACTGATATACAATACATTTACATTTTACCCCCTAAAATATGGATCACTTAGAAATGAATTGGAGAAAGTCCCTCCAATATTAGGGAAAAGGGTGAGAAAACAGATAAGACCAAGAACAATACCCCAAGCATATCTACTCTCCCCTAGAGGGGTAATCTCATCTTTTGCAGGTATTTCTTCTCCTCCCCTAAAGAAAGTTGCAAACAATCCCCATGCCAAGCACAAAACACTACCACTTAGGCCACCAATACCAAGCAATAACGATGTACCAAAAGATAATAAAGTAGCAGTGCTTCGACCGAACATGGCTTGTGCTATTCTCCCTCCTTCTAGTCTCCCGCATGGTAACAAGTTCAAAGAAGTCACCACCATCCCTGCACAAGTATCAAATTGTTCGCTGATATTATATCCACAATGATGTTTTCGAGCGAATAAATAGAATACATAACAAAAGTTTATTGTTATCATTCACCTATAGTCACTACAGTCAGTCTATTTAAGTTTTTAGATGGATATATGATGGCTCACATCACAATTTTGACAAATCAGAAACTCGGAACCTTAACAGTTCAATCTTGATAAATGGGCTATAGCATGCTTTACTAATTTATATTTATAAAATACGTAGTTTTGCATATTGAATCATTCGTGGAAAGAAAACTGAGACAAAGTGACAGAAATAACAACAAACGCACCTAAAAGTCCAGCAAATGCGAGTGGATCAACAGGAACTCCAACACCTTCCACGGCATAGGGTAACACATTGCCTAGATCGTCCGTGTAAGGACCAATAACATATTGAATAAAAGAAAGCAAAGGGTTGTTATAGAAAAATTGAGGCCTTATGTACCTGCAAATGAACCAGTAGAAAGTTACAATCAAGAGAGATAATAATGTGGTAGAACTCCTAATATGGCCAATATGAGGTAACAATGTCCATTGAGCATGCTAGTCGTTTTATTTTTTTTATTGCAATGCATGGAACTCATATGGCCAATGCTATACCACAAATTGTATTTAACAATACATTACATAACCATGTATTTCTTGACCATAAGTCTGTTTGAATTGATTTATTTCAGCTTATTATCAACTGACATAAACATTTGCGAAACTGTCGAGATGAGTTTTTGAAAACACCTTATGACATGTTTCCAGCTTATTTTCATAATTTCTCTAGGATAACTTATGAAAATAGTTTATAGCTCATATGAAAACATTTTTATTTTATTTTATCATAATATAGAAATAGCTTATATATGTAAGTGTTTATCCTATAAACAATTAAGTTGTTTATCCAAACAGGATCTATATATCCTAGCTTCTCCTTTAAACAAAGCTATTGTTGATCATAAGATTGTGGTCTTCTTTTTGGTTCAATTGAAGAAGCCTAAGACTGTGGTCTTAGTAAACGATATTCATTGACTAATTATTCAAGTTTAGTGTAGTTTTGTTTCCTATTTTTTTTACTATAGAAATTTATCTCAGAAAAGTGAAAGTGCATCAGAAGAAGGTACGATTTAAACAACTCACAATGCATTGTCGCCGCCATTAAAGCTTCCATCGGCCACAAATGCAGTAACAGCAAGAACTAATGAAGTCAAATACGCACTTGCAGTACGCGCTACAGGAATATCGAACAAAGCTTTCTTGTTTGGGAGGAGAGATTCATAATTATTCATCACTCCTAAGCACCCTGTCCAATTAGACGGTACCAGAAACGAAGGGCTAAGTTTAACACCGTATCGAGCGGCCGTTACCCTCGTGGCTATCTGAACAATGAAAAGAATACAACCACAACAATTTAAACCTGACAAACACCGGCTGTTTTAATGCTTCATAGTCTAGGATAAAATTTAAGGTTTGGTGGAAAGCTTGAAATATAACTTACCTCAGAAACTCCAAGAATAGATAAGAAACCACCAAATAGAGGCACAACATTAGCAAGATAATCATCAAATGTAGCATCAGGTTTAAGGAAGAATCCACTCATCAAAGCAACTGTTCCAAAAGTAGTAACAGCTAATGCAATTGCACTTAGATAGCCAAAGGGATTGCTCAGATTAGTTGACTCAAATTGAAGATCCATTTCTGCTTTTGGTTGCACCATACAAACCTATATGTATAGTACTTTAGCAATGGCTTAATTGTATAAAATTGATAGTAAGTAGTAACAATATACATAAAGCACACACACTTGTAAGAACGGTTCCCTCAATAGAACATGTTCTTACAATGCTCTTAATTCTCGTGTCCGTCTCTCTTCTATGCAAGTTTCACCTAATGGAGTGAAGTGTTGTTATCGTCCTTTACTTTCTCGATTTGGAGATGCTCTAACAATAAATATTAGCATGATAAAGTAATCAAGAACTCAATTTCAAGGCAAAGTACCTGTTTTGTAATGCCATCTTTTTGTTCTTCCATGAACCATAAGACAACTTCTCTACCTTCTGCATCAGAGAGTTTCTTCTCCAACTTTGGAATGACTTCATCAATTGGTCTTCTTAAATTCCCAATGAAAATGCCTCCGTCACCAAATCTTCGAACATCCGTTGTGAAAAATGTGTCAAAACCAAAACAACTCTTTAACTGCACAAACCAAATTAGGAGCATTAATGGATATAGAGTAATTTAGGATAGTGTATAAACTCCTTATAAACTATTTTCATAACCTAATAAACTATTTTCATAAGCTATCTTGAAGAACTTACAAAAAACTAAACTCGTTATAAGTTGTTTTCATAAGTTATCTCAAACAAATAGTATCATAAACTTATGTCAGTAGATAAGTTCAAATAAATCAATTAAAACTGACCCTAATTAATTACCTTATTGAGGTCAAGAGCCTTGAAAGTTTCCTCAACTTTTTCTAGCCTCTCCTTTTCCATGATCAAATTACGCCTCACCAAGTTATTAAAAACACCAACAATTGGATTATTCTTACTACTTTCTGTATCAAGCTCCTTTAACTTCCTATCAGTCCTTTTCTTCTCCAGCTTAATAGCTGCTTCAATTGATGGATTCCCCATAAACTTCTTAAACTCTTCATCCGTTTTCCAATCCATTTCCTGTTGTTCTTTCTCATCCTCATTTGTTTCTCTTCCAACATCATCATTGTTGTTGTTGTTGCTTATGTTGTCTTGTTTCTGAGGAGCAATAGAAACTGGTGATGAATTTGTTTCATTTTCATCTTTAAGGGATGAAAATAATTTGAAGGAAGTGGCTTTTGGTTTGTTGGAGTGTAAAGAAAGATAACAAGAGTGAGTGTTGAAGTTTTTGTTACTTGTGATGATTGTTTTGGAATTGGTAGTGTTGAAGGAAGAGTAAGAAAATGGTGAAAGTGTTGCCATTTGAAATATTTTTGAAATCAGAGGGAATGGAATGATGATGAAGAATTCAATGGAATGAAGTAGTTTTGGAGGGGACAGGGGACAACTCAAGAAGGTTGGAGAAGTTTAAGGAAGGTTCAAGGCTTCCAAACGTTGTCTTTTTCTTGTTTCTCTTGTTTGTGTTTTTTTTTTTAGTTTGATGTTGATGTCACACTTTCTACTAGTGACATGTATAAGGTTGATGACATGTCTAGGGTTGAGTCATCATATGAACCTTAAAATTTATTCCAAACTAATTGAATTTCTATTTATTTTATTTTTTTACTTTTCAAAATTCAAATCCCCAGTATTTTGGAGTCTTGAAAATTAGTCTGGATATTAGTTTCATGTCATCTAAAATTTATCACCAGAAACAAACAATTATACGTATTTTACAATTATTTTTTGTTAGATTTAGGACTTGTGTTCCTAAACCTGTGTATTATTAAGCTCTGACCATATGATATAAAGTATGAACTCTATTTGAAAAACACTTCCGTCCAAAAAGTGTAGCAACCAAAACAAAATGAAATGCAGACAAAGCATGAAATTCTTAGTCATATAGTGAAATAAGTCAATTATTGAAATTACACATTAATTAAGCAATTAAAACAGCTACTACTCACATGATTTCACTCTTTAGCCTCTCTTTTTTATTATTTGCTTTACAATTACAATTCAAACTCCCTCATGTTTGGATTCTAACATTAGCAAAATAACGATGAAGTACTATGATTTTGACAAAAACTACATTTTAGAGCAACAACAAAATCACGGCTTCGACGAAATCATCTCCCATCCACACATACACACATTGTCTACATCTCTATTATCCTTTTTTTGTGTTTCCCTTTTGGCTACAGTCCCAAATCATGTTTGGAGGCATGACCATTGACACCATTTTTAGCTATTTTCAACTTGCTATCTTCAAGATACTTACCGGCTAAAGAGTCAAATATATATCCAGCACCTAACCCAACAGCCAAATCAATAGTGTAATGGCCTCTTGTACCAAGCAACCTCACAGCTTGCAACACATTCAACAAATCAAAAGTCCATGCCATCTCCCACCTCTTCATCCTCCTCATGTCTAATGAAGCTATCACCGAACCCGCCACATGACCCGAAAAAAATAGGAAAAATGATACATTCCCAACTGGAAAGTCCACACCAGAACCCAAAAATCCCTATTCAACATTAACACAACATAAACACAAATTGTTAACAACCCAATGTTAATCGAATTCGGATCAATAAAATTTAAAATAGCCTCTCAAATTAGTGGCATAGGTTCTGCAATGACTTAATAAAATTCATGTTAAAAATCACATTTAGGGTAACAGTTCCAAACTTCAATTTCATGTTAAAATCAATTTCAATTCTAAAAACGGAAGTGAATCCCTTTCATTGTAAGTTTCTAGTAATGGGATTACTTCTATTTTTGACAAAAGTGAATTCAAACATAGTTCTTTTGGATTGGTCAATGTGTGGGACACTAACACTTCTCCATTTTTGCATTTAGTTCTATTGGATTGGTCAATTTAACATCCAAAATTGCTCTTAGGACTAATGCCTTTGACGATTTTCAATTAAGACATCATTTTGAAATTTAATTAATTTCAAGAGAAAATTGAATCATTACTAATAATAAGGTTTAAAGAAATGATTCCATCATAATAACATATATGAATGAATTAACTATACATTATGTCTAAGAAATCAATGAATCACCTGAGGCAATGGGAGCTGTGTGGAATAGCCACAAATCCCACGACATGTAAACATGAAAAGAGCTGAGATTGTTGCTCTAGGTCTTCCTTCAATTAACCAAGTCCATAATATATAACTTGTTTGCATTAACACAAACACCTACACACAAAACGCATAAATTTTAACACTAAATAACAATGCAAACAAAACATCAAAAAACTCAGAAAATGCCAAAAAAATCAATTCAGAGAAAAACAATTAGAAACAAACAAAAAAAAACAAATTTTGACACAAACCCATTTCCATTTCAACCAAACCCATTCCATTCCCCCGCCGTCGTGAGCATAGCTCAGTTGGTTTGGACAATGCATAATATATACAAGGTCCGGGGTCCGGCCACCACCAAAAAAAAACCCATTCCATTCCCCAATTCCCACAAAAAATAAATACCAAAAAAAAAAAATCATCATATTTTATAAATGAAAAACCACATATGCAGGCAAAAAAATCACATAAATTAAAACTTGTTTTATGCATCACTCACTACTGAAAATTACTAAGTCAGCATTAAACCCAACAAAACACATATTGTCGTTTAGATGCATTCATGTAAAAGGAGGTTGAACAATAAACTAAAGGCTAAAATTTAATCACGAGTCAAAAACTCTAAATTCTAGCTTCATGTTATAATAAATCCTAGAGGCAAAAACTTTAAATTCAAGTTTTAGGCTATAATTGATCCTAGAAACAAATCAATTTTCCTTGAGAACATCCAATAATATCAAAATCAATCCACAACTCTAAAATCAATTAAGTTATCTAAAAGTGAAACCAAACATACATCAATTTTAGTTTATTTTGAAGAGAAACATACACCAAATTTTAACTAAAAGAAAATGCCAAAAAAATCAATTCAGAGATAACCATTAGAAACAAACAAAAAATCAAATTTTGACACAAACCCATTTTCATGTCATTCAAACACATTCCATTTCCCAATTGCCAAACAAAAAAACACCAAAAATCCAAATCTAAGAAAACTCAAATTTTAACAAAAAAAAAAAAAATCATATTTTAACTCAAAAAGGAAAAAAACAAATTTTAACACAAACCCATTTGCATTTCAATCAAACAGAATCCAAATCAAAGTAACAAAACACAAATTGTCGTTCAGATCTAGAGAGAGAGAGAGAGAGAGAGATAAACGAGATACCGTATTAAGAGCAGCCAGAACATTATTGAGCTGAGGAGAAGATTCAAGAACACGATGAAGAGATCGCGTGAAAACGAAACCCAAATCAAACGGTGGAGAAGAAGAAGGAACCATAAAGAGCGTGTATTCCACAGCCATGAAAAACAAAAGACCACAAGCAAACAAACACGGCATCCAATGATGTGTCGCCACGTGTACAACATCCGAGAATGTCCATTTCAGGAAGGAAGCTGAAGAATATATAGAAGAAGATGAATTCTTCGGCATTGGATTTGTTTGGTTAACGCCGTTAGAATGAAGGGTTTGATTGGCGGTGGTGTGTCTACGTTTGAGGACGGTGGCGTCACCGGAGGAAGAGGCGGCGCCGCCGTTCATGGTGGTTGGAGAATGTTGAATGGAATGAAGGCATTATGGGGGGTTATTTATAGAACTCGGAGGAATTGAGGTTGTAATTGACGGAGTCTCCGAAGTTATTACTATGATGTTGATGTTGTAGTTGTACTGTTCATTGTTTTGGAAAACAGGGTAAGGTTTGCAATTTTCTTTTTTATTTTTTGAAATTTCTTTTTGTGGATAAAAGACAGAAAAAAAAGTGACTGGTCTGAATGTGATGTTGTGTGGGTATGATTCGATGTCATTTTGAGTTATGTGGTCGGTGATGTGCGTTACTTATACGGATTTATTTAGTACAATTTTTAATATTTAACATTTCCTTTATTTTATTGGGTGTAGGATAATTTGTTCACTTGATTTTACCAAATGTCAATGTAACCTTCTTTTTTTTTTTTTAAGGAAAATGGAAATTTAACCTTTAAAATTTATTTTTATTAGACAATATTGATGAAAAATATCATATGTTAAAAATATTATTAAAAAAAAACATATGTTCGAAATAATTTATTATTTAAAATATGTTATTGTGTTTTTCTATCCTCTCTTATCTCATAGAAATCTAAGAAGCAATCAACAATTTCCAATCAAACTCCCAAGTAGAATACCGTCCATTAGTCAGCCTATGTGAGCTCCAATTGCTACAATTTCTCCTTCAAGACTTTTGCACCTCCTTTGACAAAAACCTGCCTTCATCTTCCATCATAACAAACCGAGGGTGATTGCTTTTCAGGCTTCTTAGATCGCTCGATTACTAGAAATAAATCAATTGGGAGTTACCTTTGATAAAAAAATAGATAACATTTGGGTTATTACCCTTAGTAGATTTTATGTGATTGAAACGGAAAATTTATCTAAATTTAAAGAACTTTTGAGCAATGCAAAGGGTCTAAAAGAGAAATGGTCCAAATTGATTGTTCATCCCATAAGCCTACGATCCATGAAAGAACCAATCACATAAAAATCGATTGTACCTTATATAAGGGAAAAGACCCAACTTGGTCTTATTCGCCTTTTCTATGTTTCTTTCATGCTAGTAATGTTTTTTCTTTTCTTTTTAAGAAGAATTGTATGAAGTAATTTACATCTCTTACTCCAATTATGAATAAACGTAAGAGATCAAACATGTAATTTACACTATAAATTATTATTTTTCTCTTATTTATACTTTTTTAATCGACGCAACTAATATTACCCCCTAAGTCAAAATCTTTTAATTCTTAGTTATTATAATAATGGTAAATACATCAATATTTAATAAAAATAATTTATCAAAAATATCATTCCCTCTTTTTCATTTAAACTCTCTTTTTAGTAGCTATTATAATAATGATAAATACATCAATATTTCTCTCTAAGTTAATCTCTTGTAATGCTAGATGATTAACACGAATATCATCTAATTACAAGAGAGAAATCAATACCAAGTCCTCTAAAATCTAACGTAAGCATAAATGTTTGTTTCACGATGGATACGAGGAACCTAAACAGTCAATCCTAGGAGGTGGATAAAAGAGAGGACCTCGTTAAGTAGAGGTTAGAGATGGAGGATAGACGTATTGTAAACTCCAATGTTCTTTGTTGCAATATTCCATAACCATTCAACCCAAGCATTGCAAACCCATGCTAAAGAATTCACCCCAATTGTCTTCAATGATGAATTGGCACCAGTATTATCAAACATCCTCTAATCTCTAAGCACGTGCACATTGGTTATATTCAAACTTTGACTTCAATTATATATGTATAAATTGATATTATCTATATATCTATTGATACAACAAGCTTGGAGAAGGGGACTTTGACAATGTGTACTGGGGCCAACTTTGGAATAGATCTTAAGTACTACGACACTTGTATTAATAGCTATGAAGCATGATATACAGATATGGATATCGGACACAACATGGATATTGGTATGTCAATATCGTTAATAATTTAAAAAAATAATATAATTTGATATAATTATATGTGTTACTGTTGTGTCGGTGTCATACATGATACGTCTCTAACACTACCGGAAAACGTTTAAGTTGAAGAGTGTCTGCGCTAATAGTATTAATTAATATTTTTCAAACTGTATGTTATTATTAATTAGCATATATAGTTATTAAATTGTTGAATTATTCTCTCAACTGCATTGACAACTGCATATTATTATCAGTACTTTTATCACTTGTCACATTCTTATTAAATTCTATCCAAATCTGGCTTAGCCAAGACTTAAAGTTTGAAAATGATTTGTCCATCCATTGCATCAAATTATTACAGTACTGCTTCATAATTTGTCATTACTACTATACAGCTTGTGAGGGATTTGTGTACAAAAGTAGTTTTTGTCAACAAAAAATACACCCTATAGTTCCACAATTTCGCTATTATGATTACTGGATGATCCTGAATAATATGACACCTATTTGATAAGAACTTTCAGTGTATTTTTAGTTCTACTATTTGACAATAAAGTGATTAAACTCGAGTGGTTAATAAACTCTAATTTATGACTAATTGTTCGGGAGACTCCAAATTCAAATCCTTATTAGAACAATATTTAGTTGGACTTTACTTACATTTCATTTGAAGAGCCCCACTCGCCATATGAACGGGAGGGCCATGACAAAGAAAAAGTCCTACCATTGGACTAAAATGTATCCATTGAATATATATTTTAGAACATAAATTGTTTTGATTTATGCTTCTTAATGGCTGGTTCTTTAAAGTTGTAGGATGTGAATGTGATTTAACTTTGTCATGTGGTTTTAGTTAAACCTCTTATTATTATTGTAATTATATATATTATTAAGAACCAATTATGTATTATGCAACAATTATGTTATTAGATGATTATTGAATAAATAATGTTTCAATAATCCCTTGTCAAAATATTTTAGCTAGTGCTTGTGAATTGAAACTATAGAAAATTGTTGATAACCGACAAATAGCATAGCTATTTTGCCTTCTTTTTTCATTTCAAATGGCTACAATTTCATATTCATGAATGATATTGATCTCTATGAAGTAGATGACATTTTTCTGTGTGCGCAAATGCAGATTACAGTGAAAAGATTGAAAGTTTGGTGCAACAAAGAAGATGGGGAATTTGCGGTTGAAATTGAGATATTGGCAAGAGTACAACACAAGAATCTTATTAGTTTACGTGGATATTGTGCCAAATTTTAACTTGTTCTCCCATTTTTATGGCCCACAATCAGCATAATGCCTTCTCGATTGGAATCGACGAATGAATCTTGCCATTGGATACGCTGACGGAGTTGTGTAAGTCCTAAAATTCTTGAAGTTCATGCTATTAAGGCAAAAGCCCGCTTGAAATTTGCCAAACTGCAAAATCTTCAAGAATTTTGAAATTTAGATAACTCAAATACGACTTTTTATGATCTCATTACATTATTCTTGAATCGTGTTACTTTCAGTAGGGCGGTCCGAAGTCTAAGTTATTGAGGAAAAGAATTTTAAATCTTCAAAAAAAATATTCTTATTATTAATGACTAATTAGTACTCTTACACATAAAGTACATAATCTCTCAGAAATGGTTTTAGGTCTCACTTATTTTGAGTTTTTGCATTGACTTTCAGATATCTTCATCAGCAAGCAACACCGCGTATCGTTCATAGAGATATCAAACCCAATAATGTGTTATTGGATTCAGATTTCCGAGCTCAAATTAGAGGTTTCGGGTTCGCTAGGTTGATCCCTGATGGAGCAACACAAGTGACTGCAAATGTTAAGGGTACCATAGGCTACGTTGCACCAGAATATGCCATATCAGGTAAAGTAACTGAAAGTTGTGATGTTTATAGCTTTGGTATCCTCCTTTTAGAACTAGCTAGTGGGAAAAAAACCAACTGTAAATGTTAGTCTCACATTGAAGATAACAACAGTTGATTGGGCATTGCCATTGGTTTGTGAGAAGAAATTCAATGAAATTGCTGATCCAACACTAAATGGTAATTATGTAGAAGAAGAACTTAAAAGAGTTGTTATTGCTGGATTGATATGTGCTCAAACATCTATCTAGACCAATATATACAACTTTTGTAAAAAAAAAAAAAATCAAATTTTTGGGTTGTATTTTTTTCTTTTCAAATAGTTTAATGTATTTCGGCGTAGCATTTTTTTTCAAATATATATAATGTATAATGTATTTCGGCGTAGCATTTTTTTTCTTCTAATTTTACTCTTTGCTTCATTATTTTTTACCATTTTATGGTTCTTTGCGAGTAAAAGTGGAGAGATGGTCATGATAGTGCATGTCTTAACGGTAGTATTTTTATTAATTGATTTTTTAATTTTTTTGTTGTCAATTAGCTTTCAAAGGGGCATGTGGGAAGTGTTGTCAATTGAAAAAGGTAAATGTTTTCCCTCTTATAATATTAATAAATATAAATATAGAGATAAATACAACACTTTTATTCTTGAAATTGCAGGTGCGGAATAATCTATTCTCTTGATTTTACATGTCAATGTAACCTTTAAAAGCTAAGACCGTTTGCCAACTTTGATTCAAAATAACATAGAAGTACGTATTTAATCACAATACCAATTGTCCTCCAGTCACCGTTATAAGCAAAAATTAACATTTTAGATTCATTCATTAAATGATGTATGTAGTCTATAATAAAGACCACATACATCATTAATTGAATGAATATATAATGTAGATTTTTGTTTATAATAGTGACCAGAAGATGTAGTGTTTAGACACGCATAATGAAAAATTTATCATCAAAATGTTAAATTAGTTTTATTTTTTATATTAGAAAAAAAAGTATCTTTATACATGTGCTTAAACATTATAGATGGTCTTGTGACCGACTAGCTCAAAAATAATAAATACTCAATAATTTATTTGAAATATGTTGGTGCTTTTTTTTTTATCCTCTCTTACTCGCTCCGCGATGGTGTATTAATCTACTCCCTCCTATTTATAAAAAATATTTTACTTTTTTGATTCATTGTAAAAAAAATGTATTTTGTTTATATTTTATATCAAATACATTAATTATTCAATGAATCTAAAAAATCAACTTTTTTTTATAAATAAGACTGAAGGGAGTATTTTTTAGAAATCCAAGAAGGAATCAACATTCTCCAATCAATTTCTGAAGTAGAATACCATCCATTGGTCAACCTAACTTGTGAGCTTCACTTGATACAATTTCTCTTTCAAGATTTGCACCATCCTTGACAAACCTGCCTTCATCTTCCATAATAACAAATCTACGGTAATTGCTCAAGAGCAATATGAATCGACCATTCATCTAATCCCACAACCCTTTCATCCATGAAAAAATAATCACATAGAAATCGATTGTATCTTATGAGAGAAAAGATCCAACTTGATCTTTTTTTTAGGGTGATCCAACTTGGTCTTATTCGCATTTTCTATGTTCCTTCCATGCTAATGATGTTTTTTTCTTTTCACAAGGAATTGCATGAAGAAATTTACATCTCTTATCTAAAACAAAGAATAACAGTAAAGGATCAAACATGTAATTTAGCTTATAAAATATTATTTTTCTTCTATTTATACCTTTTTATTGACATTACTAGTATGACTCTCAAGTCAATATCTTTTAATTCGTATTTATTATAATAATGGAAAACACACTAATATTTAATAAAAGTAATTTTCCTTAAAAAAAAGAAAAGTAATTTAGTTGAAATGTTATTCTATTTTTTTTATTTATACACTCTTTTTAATATGTGTGAAAACGATCAAATAGATTGATTATTGTGGGATGAAGGAATTATATTGATTAGTAATCTTCTATCAATCTTGAAAGAGACAAATATCCAAAAAGAAAGAAATCTTTCTTTATTCATATGAGGGAACCCCCTTAGCTAAAAGAAAACAATGAGACATATATTATAAACCAACTTGTCACGAATTTCCCTAATTTTCTTCCAAAACAGTAAAATTTTAAAATATTCCATTTGCATGAAAGGTCCGATAATGTTTGTTTTTGCTTTTGTTGAAATTTTCAAACAGTTGACAATGGAGTAGAAAGAGCTTTAACTTAGAAATTCTCACAACATCAAACACTGGCATATCAAATCATAACCCACTAGCTATAGGAACAACTTCGGCTTTGGAGGAACAATAAGAACATCTCCTTTGGCAAGAGTGAGAGAAAGAGAAGGTGGGGCTGTTGTTTGATACAATTACAAAGGTTATATGGCCTTTTGGTTTTGTTGCGGAAATACTTCGGATCGGTATGATAATAGCTCATGAATCTTAGTTTAAATAATTCATGTTGTTTGGTTTAAAGATCAGGATTAAGCTAGGATTTTAGAGAATTTTCTCGAGTACAATTTAAGAAACCCTTATGAATTATGACTAAGTTTACAACTTATAAATGCATGGCCAACTATTCACCAAGGTGTGTGTTTCATTGAGTTTTTTTTACCTAGAGACAACTTGAAACTTTAATTGACTTGAAATATATATTTATAAATTGATATTTTAGTATCTATCTATTGATGCAGCAAAAGAGGAGGAAGTGAACGATTTAGATGGAGGGTGTTTTCTTTGAAGGAATTAAATTCTGCTACTAATAATTTCAACTATGATAACAAGATTGGAGAAGAGGACTTTAGCAATGTGTATTGGGGCCAACTTTGGAATGGATCTCAAGTACTACGACACTTCTATTAATACTATTAATATTTTCTCAACTGCATATTATTATTAGTATATAGTTATTAAACTGTTCGGGAGAATCCGAATTCAGATCTTGATTAGAACAATTTTGCTGTGTGTGTAAATGCAGATCGCAGTGAAAAGATTGAAAGTTTGGAGCAACAAAGCAGATAGGGAATTTGCAGTTGAAATTGAGATATTGGCAAGAGTACAACACAAGAATCTTATTAGTTTACGTGGCTATTGTGCCGAAGGACAAGAACGGCTAATTGTGTATGATTATATGCCAAATTTTAACTTGTTCTCCCATCTTCATGGGCCACAATCAGCAGAATGCCTTCTTGATTGGAATCGACGAATGAATCTTGCCATTGGATGTGCTGAGGGAGTTGTGTGAGTAATAGCCTTAGTTTTTCGGATTTGGATTCTTGTAAGTCCTAAAATTCTTGAAGTTCATGCTATTAAGGCAAAAACACGATTCAAATTTGCCTAACTGCAAAATCTTCAAGAATTTTGAAATTTAGATAACCCAAATACGACTTTTTTATGATCTCATTACATCATTCTTGAATCGTGTTACTTTATGTAGGGTCGGCCCAAAGTCTAAGTTACTGAGGAAAAGACTTTTAAATCTTGAAAAAAAATTACTTATTATTAATGAGAAATTAGTACTCTTAACACATAAAGTAAATAATCTCTCAAAAAATGGTTTTAGGCCTCACTTATTTTGAGTTTTTGCATTGATTTTCAGATATCTTCATCACCAAGCAACGCCGCGTATCATCCATAGAGATATCAAACCCAATAATGTGTTATTGGATTCAGATTTCCAAGCTCGAATCGGTGGTTTCAGGTTCGCTAGGTTGATCCCTGATGGAGCAACACAAGTGACTGCAAATGTTAAGGGTACCTTAGGCTACATTGCACCAGAATATGCCATATTAGGTAAAGTAACTGAAAGTTGTGATGTTTATAGCTTTGGTATCCTCCTTTTAGAACTAGCTAGTGGGAAAAAACCAACTGTAAATGTTAGTCCCACATTGAAGGTAACAATAGTTGATTGGGCATCACCATTGGTTTGTGAGAATAAATTCAATGAAATTGTTGATCCAAGACTAAATGGTAATTATGTAAAAGAAGAACTTAAAAGAGTTGTTATTGCTGGATTGATATGTACTCAAGTTTTTCCTGAGAAAAGACCTGGCATGCTTGATGTGGTAGAGTTATTGAAGGGAGAATCTAAAGATAAATTTTCACATATAGAGAGTAGTGAAATGTTTAGAAGCTCTATAACTTCATGATACTAAAGAGTGCGTCTCGTAGTTACTGATAAATGAGCAGGCCGATCAAGCAAGTCGAGACTGTTTACGCTTCATCACAGAAGAATTGAAACATGAATTGAAAAACAAAGTGATCTTTGAATGATTGTCCATTCTTCAAAGAACTATAGTCTTTATATGAGTTGGTGTATTAAATGTTGGTTTTGAAGTTTTAAGCAATTATTTGAGTTTGTTATTATTGGATTGACTTATTTGAGTTTATCTATTAGTATAAACTCTGGTGAAACAGTTTGGCATTACTCATAGAAACGACTTTTGACATGTTCATAAGTTGTTTTCAGCTAACTCTCGTATGTTCTCTACGATAAGTTATTAAAACAGCATACAGCTTACATGAAAAAAGTTTGCATTTATTTTATCTTTTGTTATAGAGATAACTTATACATAAGCGCTTAATTGAATAGTTTATCCAAACAAAACCTGAGTTTTTAAGTTTTTCTAGTGTTTTTATTTCGCTTTACTATTACTATTACTATGCTATTGAGCTTATGCAAATAATGCCATACAAAGAAATTATCAATATTCCCTCAAGATTTTTCTTCCAAAAGCTTAACTTCACTCAACTCACAAGCTTTATCTATATTAAGATTAAGATTATTTTGATAGAAATCAAGAAACAATAAGAACATTCAGTTTATTGGGAGGGGGATATTAATGCAATAATTATGAATGAACCATAACAGAACGTGCCAACATGAATGAACATTCAGTTTCTTGAAAGTTAATTTGTTTGTACATATTAACTCTTTGAAGGAAAATTTAGAAGTTTAGGGGACCAATTTTTTGTGGATGAAGACTTCTAACATACATAGCAACACAAGTAACATCTTTTGTGAGTATTTCAACTTAATTAACAACCCTACTACCCAAGGATCCAAATATTTTCGAAGATATATCATTGACATTCTAAGCACATAATGGTTGATAATAAAATCAGGTAAGCTAATTCAATGTTGGGCTAATATGAACAGTTGCATCCGAATACTTACTTGAATACCTCTATTTGTTATACAAGAAAATATATGACTTATACCTTCTATCTGCCTCACAAAATCAGAAGATAATAAATCAGTGAAAGTTTATATGTATTATTAAACAAATTTTCCATCTTATTCCATAACAACTTTCATTTATAAGCGTTTAAATGAAAGCTTTACATCCCTTGTAATAAAAGGCTAATGCGAAGCCAAAGTTCATTCAGTTTGAATGTTCAAAAAGAAGAAATGTGTTTTCAACAGGAAAATAAGCTAATCCAATATATATGTTATCTTTGCACGAACAACCATATTGAGAATCAAAATCTAATTCAAACCATATTACTGTGGAGAGTATCACCTATGAAGCACGGATACGGACACGGAACACGACATGGACACTGACACGCCGATGCAGTTAATAATTTGAAAAAATCACGTAATTTTGTGTAATTACAAGTGTCGGTGTCGGACACGTATGTCGTGTCCGACACCGAGACATGTCTAATCCGAGGAGTGTCCGTGCTTCATAGAATACCACCATACGCGTATCGTGTAATACGACCATCAACCACTTTGACCTCTTGAAGAAGGTCACAGTTCTTGCAGATATTCTTAATTGAGTGCCTACCGACGAGCAATCCTTCGGAGTTTGGGAAGCGCCAAGAATTGATCATCACTATCTATGGCACAATTATGGGGATAACCAGTGTCTGTAAGGATAAGTTCTTCGAGTAAAGGGAAACAATCAGCAATGATGAAGAGATCATTCTTGTTGATAAATCTCATTTGATAACAAGTGAGAGAAGTTAAATTTTTCATCTTTTTGGACAAAGCTCGCAACTCATTTTCAGGAACCCTGACAGGGTGGTAGAGAGTGAGCGATTTGAGGTCTAAAGGGGAAGTAGAGATTTTTTCTAGAAACTCGCCGAGGTCGGCTTCTCGAGACCATGCATTGGAAGAGAGAGTGATGTAACGTTAGGAAACCTTTCAAAGAAACGGTTCAAGAAAGGGATTGTTGCCTCGGAGATTTTGAGCAAGAATTGAAGACGGTCGGTGATGGAGAGAAACTGTTTTGAAACGAGGGAGAGAGACCTGAATAATTAAGTAAATCATTTTTAGTTTCTATAAAAAAATATGATTTTAGGATTAAGGAATATGATTTTATTTTGTAAGGACTAAAAACAAAATTTTGAATATTTATAAAGACTGTTTACTTAATTAACCTTAAAATATATTATTTTTAAGGAAATTAACTCTAAAATATTACACAACTCATTTTTATTCATGAAAAAATTATTTTAATCTTATTTTTCAAATATATTTGATGATAATATACGATAAAATTGAAATATCTTTATATTTACAATTAAGTGATTAGTAAATTGGACAGGAAAGAGAGTTTAATTTAAATTGTATGAAGAACTAGTAAACATCGAGATAATCTTCTTCTCCATATCTATCAAAAAGGTTAAAAACACGCGGGCAATGGAGTAATTTTCACCTTTCTTTTTTTCACTGTCACCATTTTCCGACTACGCGCTCATAAGCACGTGGCACCGATCTCTATCACTTTCTTCTTCATTCCTTTATCACACTATAAATACATATTCTCCTCAATTTTCAACCCTTCTCTTTTTCAATCATCACCAAAATCCCCAATTTCTCTCTAAACCCTAACCCTAATTTCATCCATTTTCAATTGGATATAGATCGAAGAAGGAAAATCAACCAAGAGGAAAAGGAGGAAATTGGATCGAATTCGAATTCGATAGTCAGCATCGCAAGAACGATGTCTGCTGCTGTGTGCGGAAGCAAGAGATCTTTCTTTGAAGAACAACTTCCTCCTTCTCCTCCGTTATCTAAGAGGCTTCGTTGTTCCTCTTCTACTTCTCCGATTCGTTTTCCGACTATTCCTTCTCTCTTTGATCAGCTTCGCAATCTCTTCCCTCATATGGACCAATTGGTACTATTTTTCATTTTTCCATTCACCTTTTTACTTTTTGAAATTTGATTTATTTACAGAATATATAAAATGTATTTAATTTAATTTAATTTAATTTTGTTTTGTTTTATATTATTTTATGTTTAGTTCAATGCATGGAATTGTTTATATTATTTGAGTTG
>Ga0099826_10000489_pt1 | contig 19267 bp, 14 predicted proteins | sample Mtrugardesep15_FD_76830 | JGI IMG/M metagenome (GOLD analysis project Ga0099826, IMG submission 76830) | Root nodule microbial communities of legume samples collected from California, USA - M. trunc garden sep15 | ecosystem: Host-associated > Plants > Roots > Nodule | place: USA: California... | reverse complement strand
TATTTTTATTTCAAGAAAATGAATGAGAATAAAATAATATTTTAAATTAACACTTTAATATCTTCGATCAATTCTAAATTTATATATTTAAATATTTTATTTCTTTTGAAGTTCTTTATATCCTTTTTTTATGTTATTTTCATTTGAATCTTATCACATGTTATTTTTATTTGAATCTTATCACCTAAATGCATATACATTTTCACGTTATATCAGTTATTGGAAGGAAAGAAAAGCGATAGTTTTTTTATCTGTGAAAAAGCTGTATAAAAGTTGGAATGACAAATTTTTATTTTTACTGCAAACAAACTTGCAAGCTGTAAAGTCAGGTTCTGAACTTGTATCATTAATCCGTCAAAGAAATCAGGACGGACTTAACGAGCTTTATCTAAGTTCATTTGTTTTCGAGTTCTGTCTATATAATGTAGCGCCCTTCGTGTGTCACTGTGTTGTTTTCGTTGGTTAGTTGGTGTGATAATTGCCGAAAGATACATATATATTTTTTGTTTGAATTTGGAAGTCAGACTTACGAGCTTGGTGTGAGAATGAATGTGTGAGGCTTATTGGGAAAAAAGTAGCTACCATTTCAAACTTGATTTTAATTTTAAATTTTGATAGATAAATTTATATCTAGGTCGACTAAAAAGGTTACTTGACAAAGGTAAGTTGTGCTTTAAGATTTATTGGTGCTCCAACATAAAAAAGTTTTGTAATTGTACCTTCTTGATGATCGATATTATAACCAACTTTGAAAAAGCAATTTGTGATGACTTTTTCACATGTCACAATCCCATCTACGTATAACCCGAACAACGTAGAAATAGTAAACTAATGTCTAGTAGGCATAAATATTTGAAGTTTTTTTAATAGCGGTACTTGTGGGTTTGCACATTTGTCTTTTGCTTTTACACGTGTATGCAAAAATAAATCGAAAGAAAAGAAAAAAGGAAAATACAAAATAAACAAAAAGTCCAAGGAAATGGTTAATATTGACTATGGTCTTGTCTAATTTTAAATTGGTATCCAAAATAATAAAACCTTATAAAAATTTATGCGGTTATTTAAAAGGAAAATGCTAGATCTCAAGAATGATTTTATCAAAAAAGATTCAAGAATGACATGGCATAATAATCATCCTTAAATTTTAGTCTTATTTATTAACCTTTCATAAAAAAAAATGATGCTACTCGTAATGATTTTTTTCTTCATATATAAGAATAAGAATTTCTACTTTTATTTTAAAGAATATATAAGGATAAAGAATTTATACGTAGAATGATACAATGAGAACAACACACCGAAATGTGTATATCTAAATCAATTGGAATTTTATGTTCTAATTTTAAAAGAAATTAAAATGATGGACAAAATTACGTACCCACTCTTTTGACCCTTGTATTTCTATGATAGACCAAAATGACAATAGGTTAAATTAAGTAAAAATAAAATACTTCATGTATGAACAATGATCCTCAAATCATAGAAAAGAAAACCCATGAAATAGAACACAATATCAATGTTGCAAAACTTGAAATTGAGAGTGAGATTATATATGTTGAAAACTTTGGTGCAATAAAATAATTTTTACTATATTTTGGGCACGTCATATAGTAGATATATATAATATATTTTTGTTTTTTTATCATAGAAGTTTAGTAATAAAAAACAATTGTGTGCATTTATGAGTTGTAATGTAACATACAATCAACAATTGAGATGATTGGAATAGGGAGAGACATGCAAAGTTAAGTGGAAGGTTTGAGGATTTAATTTAATTGGTGGAGTTGTGGGAGGAGAAAATTGAAATGAGGTGACAAGAAATAGAGAGCGAAATAGACAAATTGAGTATTAAAATTTGCATGATTATCTTCCAATTTATAATAATTGATAATTTAGTTATTTCATAAATAATTCATACATAATACATAAATTTGTGGAGATTAAAATTTTCACATTGTATGAGATATATAATGTTTATTTTCACATGACATACATGATTTCAAGAGTTGTATTTAACTCATGATATATAATAAAGTGGTTGTAAAATTCTTTTAACAATTGTATGAAGAATAATTCTCCAATAGTCACACTAACGCCGTGTGTTGGCTACCGCAACACTTCTTCATTGAAAATTTGGATCAACGGAGTGCCAAATAATAGATGGTGAAAATTTATGGGAGTAAAGTTGCTCGGAGAAAAAAGGGGACTAAAATTACACACGATATTTGAAGGACACAATTGATTTATATTATATTCAAAAAAAAAAAATCTAGTTTAAAATTAATAATTATTAAATTGTGATTTTAAGCATTTTCTTGTACCATCCAATTACTAGTTCATTAGGAGAACAAACACATCGACCTTTCTTGGTCTACCAGAGCTGCCAACTGTTCAACACTCCCCTCTAAAACATTCTCTGGATGCTGAGCTGATCCGACATTTTAACCAAAACCAGCCCCTTATGCCACAGTACTCGCAGTCGCAAACCACCGGAGAAGTATGGGTTTTTGGACATTTATCTTTGACACCAACTTTATCATATGTTCTTGTTCCTTTTTCATATAAACACGCTATAATCAAGTGATTAAGTTCAAAAGGTAATACACATAAAATATTACAAGACTAATTCTTTTCAAAAAATTTGCCAGGCTTGAGGTATTCATACCACAAAATGCTGACCAAGTGATTGAACTTATACTATACAAAAAGAATGACTAGAACCTAACTGAAGAATGAAGACTAGACAAAACAGAACCTATTTAGTAATCAAATCAACGAGGTTCGCTAGCATGAGATGTTCATGTTCCAGGATGAAATGCTTTCCCAAGTTAAGGACTATTTGCTGTCCCCAATGAAGAGTTATGCCTCAATACTAGATGGTGGCTTCGAAAATTTGCACATTTTCTTATGCAAGTTGTCAAAATCAGCGATCAAAAAAATTTAACCACTTTCACTGAGGCATTTGGTGCAATAGTTGAGATTAACATCAATAATGAAGCATCTCAAACGTATCGTTACACATCCCCGAAACCACGCAGGTGACTTTTCAACTGTACAAGCTTTACATTTCCATCCCCACCACATGTAAGAAAACCATGTGGAACAACTTGAATGTCTGTAACAGCAGCCTGCGAGAATTTAAGTGAAAAGTATCAGTGTGTTAAAATTGTCCTTGATGCACTATCTACTTATCTGTTCAATTTTTTTTTGGAGATCTTGTATCAAATAGTGATATAGACGAGATAGTAGTTATAAGTATGAGTAACCTTCATTACATGAGCTAGTTGCTGAGGTTGAATTCAGCTCATACAAATTATAAGATGGTTTCATAACCTATCCTCAGCACAATTCATTTAGCAGAGACCAAGGTATAGTTTAGATTGGTTTCTGACTTGAGTTTATATTTCTTTGCTTAGGAGAAAGTCCTTAAGCTTTTAGCTATTTATGGAAAAGTAAAATTAGAGCACTTCTAAAAAAAAATTGGAATGTAAAAGTTAATTTAAGTTCATACGAGAAACAGCCGTTTAAAATAAGTTAATTTCATGTCAACTCATTGAAAAACAAAGAGATTTTGACATGCAAGTGTCGAAAACATTTACCCGAACAACGCCACCAAATCCACGAGAGCCCGACTGGAGAAAAGTGTGTTTATCATGTAGCTTAGACCAGTGATGTAATAACTTAGAGCTCTCAGCATCCCAGAGCTTGACATCTCCATCTGTGCTTCCAGTCAAAAACAAGCTGGTATTTGGGATGGTAGCTATTTTTGTGACACTCGCTGTGATCATAAAGTTTATGCAAATTATTAGATAAGCAATAAAGTATAAACCATAACTACCAACGTAGATAAACTCTCTTTACCTGAATGTGCCTTTGGAATATACCAAAGCATCCCATCAACATTATGGTCCTTGTCATAATTCAAAGATGTGAGAGAGCTATGCCCAATACTATCAGAACGCCTGTGCCTTTTCGCCTTTCCGGTGGCTATATAGCGGAAGTCATGAAGTCCAACATCGCCGCCTTTACCACCAGTCACAATAAGAGGCGAAACAGAACCACTTCCTAGTTGATTGTCAAATACAGAAAGGGAGCGCGCACCACCTTCACAAGACATGCAAAGGTTAGTACATAAAAAGAGGTGAACCAATTTTCCTAAATAAAACAGGACATACACTTTTCTTTTAAACTAAAACAATACATAAATCTTAGTCCCTACAGTCTCCAATATAAAAAGAAAATTATGTTTGGTGATCCAAAATATAAACAAATATTAAATAATTCCACTCTAATTAATGATAACATTTATGTAACACCCTTTATCCAGTTTAGATTTTATTTTTCGATAACCTTTTTATTTTCATGGAACAAGTTCCCATGAGAGGCAATTTGGAGAATGCGATTACTTTTGTTATCACTTCAAAAATTAAATGAGGTTAATTTTCTAAAGTGGGCGAGGTGGTTAATTTTTTATGGGAACGACACAAACATTTATTAATATGCTTAATATAGAAATGCATAATATAGAAATAAACCTTCATGACATAAAATAGAAGCTCGAGAAGTTGAAGGTGGAGCTAAAGTATCCCATATAACCACATTAACATTATTAGAGCTATATCCAGCTACAGCTATTATTGATCCACTAGACGAAACGTACGTGACATCCCTGAAATCAAACACAAAATAGAGTTTTCAATTACCCAAGTAAATTGAAACAAATAGTATCTTTAGTAAAGAAAAAATAATTAACATATCAACAAAATAAAAAAATACACTTGTAGAACTCCAGCCTAAACATGATTCAAATGGTTAATATAATCAACTAGAAAAATAACGTTTTAAAAATTTAATCATAATTTTCATACAGTACAGACCAGAGGGAAGAAAAATAATGTTTTAAAAGCTAATTGTAATTTTCAAGATGCTCATATTTTGAATCAAATGTTAACATCCAAACACAACTTAAAGTGAAGGGTGACTAAAATAATAACTCAGTTCTGAGAAACAAAGTACATACGATGCTTGGCCATTAAAGCAGAGGGATGATTCTGTTGGACGAACGTTGCTCCTTCCTCCTACCTCCAGCTGCCATGTGCAGACGGTTCCATCTAATGCAGCACTGGCAAAACGATGCCCAAAGTGGTCAAACTGTAAAGCTGAAATTGACGCAAGAGCATAAGGTGGAGGGACATTCGCAGCAGGAAGCACCCCATATGTAGCAGTAGCTTTGTCCTTATTGAACTGTATATTATAAAGCTCCACATCAGCATAAGCTTCAAATATCAACAATCAATGCAATTAATTAATCAACTCACTAGAGTAATCCAGATAGTACTAGTCCAGTAATTATATTATACTCCCTTCATTCCATTTTAGTTGTCATTTAAGGTTATTTACACATACCAAGAAAACCAATAAATTTTGTTACTTTAACTGAAATTATTTAGATTCTTCCTGTAGTATCCTTAACTATGTATAATCTCATTCCATCTATTTATTTCTCTGCAATAAATAGTCAAGGGTATGATTGAAAAAACAATAGTTAATGTTGCATTGAAATTTGAAAATGGCAAGTAAATAGAAACAAAATTCTTCTACAATAGCAACAAGTAAAAAAGAACAGTGGCAGTAACAACTTGGAAAAAAAATATCCAAATTTTTAAAGGATTTATATAGGATGATAGAAGGTTCAATTTTTATATTCAGTTTTAAAATAAAATAACACAACAAGGGTGTGTCATATACAAAAGAGCCTAGTTTAAGAAATCATTAACGCGAAGGATGCCCTCCTCCTTAGTGACTGAAGAATAGCATGTGCATGAAGCTTTAAGAGTAAATATGTAACTATCAAAGACAAATCCGGCCTTCGAAAAAACACAAGGAGATTGTTTCTATGTCTACAATCACATCTATCATCGTGAATGTACAGAAACTAAAGATTTTTTTACCTCCCACAAGTAAATGTGTGTATTGCTTGAACCAACCAAGAAGAAAGGCCTCATTGGATGACTAGAAAAAGCCCTGGTACTTGTATTCTCCAAAGTGGCAGGTGGATCAACAAAATCCTCAAAGTCTTGTTGAGTTTCCCAACCCAATCCAGAGGCACCAATACCAGCATAACCTAGCATTCCTAAAGCTCCATTGCCTGTCAAGTCTCTGCTAGGCCAAGCTGAAGAATCCATACCAACAGTTGCTCCACCAAGACCGAGGTGTGCCCCTTTTTTCCTCCCAAGGCCAACACCAGGAGAAACACAAGTAGGAGCAGGGGTGGATTCTGAACCTGCCCATCCATTTTGTGGCCAATCGGCCTTGGTCCACAAAAGGTCTGCTTCGCCACTAAAAGGAATCTCATCTTCCAAGTGAAAGAATACTATACCCTGAATTAGATAAGAGGAAACATAGAAATTTACACACTTAGCTGTATATTCAGATGATGGATGATAAGATTTCTCTAGTGCCAGTTTGATTGAAATGAAATTTAACTCAAAGGGTCCAAGAGGAAGACTAAGTATAACTGTTAAACAATTATAATCATAGTTATAAAATTATAATTTCACATTATAATGACAAAAATGATACAATAACCATTACAACTCAATAAAATGCTTCATCCATATCTTTATTTACAAAATATGTTGGTCCCTAGACTCATATTATTAAACAATCTATTGTGCATAAAAATCACAGACATGTAAATGGTGTTCAAAAATGAAACTACCCAAAGCTTCAGAATGACAGGAAATTAAGAGGGCAAACCTTCCGGTTGGTAGCAACCACAGCTTCCTGTTGATTGGTAGAGTTTATACACAGTGCCTGCACAAGCATATATTGATGTTATTCTGATATAGACATATGTGTTTCCATACGAAAATGATTAGATAAAGGGATAATAACTACCTCCAAAAGTTCTCCATTTCTCTTGTAAATTTCTTTGGGACTCTGAAAATCTTCAATATTAGCACAAGTTATATCTTTTGAGTTGGATCTTGCAGAAGCATGGCCACTTGGAAGCATTCCTTTAACAGGAGATTCTATTTCATGATTATCATGTGAGTCATCAGTTTTATGCAATCCAGTCATAATTGTATACAGGTCATTCCATCCTTTCATAGGCTTATGATCCGGATCCTTTAACCAATTGAGTTTCTCCTGTGCAAAGCAGTCGCGTATCAATTTGGGATCAGCACAGTGATCCCATAGTAACTGATGAACAGGATAGTCATCTTTCCCGTTCTCCAATTCCGAAATGTCAAGGTTATTGTTCTGATTGGATTCTGACTGCCTTGTTTGTTTTAACCATTCAAAAGTCATAACATTTGAATCATTCTCCAATTTCTGCCACAAAAATTCCGCAAGTTGTTTAATATGATAAGAAGAAATGTGAGTAACTGTTGTCGTCAGTAAATCACATAAGTTAAATGTGACTAATAGAATCTGCTCTGGTAAGCTGATGCTATCAGAATCCATATTTCTAGGAGTATTAGATTCTCTATATCTGTGGAAATAACCAGAAACATTTTCATCTTCAAGTTTGGCAAGAACCAAATTCAAATTAGATATCATGAATCTAGACATATGCTGCCACAAGCAGGTCCCTAATATCTTCCATTTTTCATCATCAGGAACTGAATACTTCATATCTGCATCTAGTTTATCCGCTGCGCATTTGGATACTTGAAGGTTTTCTATATTAGTAATGAAAGAATTTTGAGCCAACAACTGTGCAACTTTTGGGATAAGTTTCTTAAGATTCACCATATCAACCTCATAAGGATTACAACCATCATGTGCAATCAAGAAAGGTTGCACCATAAATAAAAGGGCTTCTGAGTTTCTATGAAGCCAAGCTAATGAAAAATATAAATAATATTCAAATAAATCAAGGATTTCAAGATGCTTTTTGACAAGATCTTTGCTAATAGACCTCAGTTGACTCCTCAAAACAGCTCTTAGATACCACAATGAATTCAGAAGACCTTCAAAGTGACACTGGGAAGTATCCAAAAATTTAGATTTGATATCAGCTGATGCACCTTTCTCAGGAGTTGAGCTTTGTTGAGAATATACCATCCCGCAAGCAGAAAAAAATCTTGAATACAAAAAGGAGATTTCTTCTGCAGCTTTAAACAGGGGTTTGAATTGAGAAGGAGATAAATTGGAAACATCAAATCTATCAGTCTTCTTTTGAGATGGTTCTCCTTGAGTGCTTCCATCTGTCACATCATACCCAATGTACCATAGTCTGTGATGGCAAAGTAAGAGTAAGATCTGTAGAGAAAAGGGGAATTGGAAAGAGAGTAATCACTGTAAATATATTGCTGCTAATCGTCACACACACATATAAGGAAGGAAAAAAATACTAGAAAAGGAAAGCATACCGAGCTGATTAGATAGCATGGAGTCAGTGAAAACCTTTGTTCGAAAAGATCAAACCCTGCGTATAACTTTTGTTTAAAACTATCATTTGATTTCTCGTATTGAATCATGTACTCTTCAGAATAAGAGGCATCTCCATCAGATTCTGTTAAAGTGTCAGGCCAACTTGGATGCTCTCTTATCAATTTCGATAAGTAGCAAAGGGCCAAATTCAATTTAACTTGAAACTCCAGATGCACAGATATATCAGCAGATAACCAGTTAGACGATTTTCCTGGCAAAGGCTTTAATGTACTGGACAAAACATCGCCTAATTCATTCTCTTGATCTGCAGTCCCAAGCATGCTCGGTGAAGATGAGAAATACTCCAATGCCTCAAGCTTAAAACAAGAGAACATTACAAATGATCACGAACCAGAAAATAGGTACGTACACATGCATATAATGTCACATATTGGCATTGTACTGACACGTGTAATATCATGGCATGCACATAAAACTTCAGACATAGAAGAAGCAGTTGTGAGTATTTATCTAGAGCTAACACAAATAAAAAAAATTAATTTGATGAAATCACAAAACCAGTAAACAAAAAAGGATTATAGAGTAGTTTAACAATTCTCTAAGATTTTTACTAAGCATCTGGTAAGGAACTTGGAGGAGCACACCAATCATCTGCACCGCAGAATCATCCTAGGAGCAGCAGGTGGACACATTTACATGAAACAGGCATAAGAAATCTACCGCAAAACGAAACAATAATATCTTCTAAAAAGGACCATTCTATAAACAAGGCGATAGCGCACTAACTTTTCCACTATAAAAAAATAAAAATGAAAACCACATCTAAATATTAAGCTATTGAAGGTACGACACATATTTCTCACATATGAAGAACAAAGTAGGAGAGTGCACAGGTTTCATGTCAACCAGCCCAAGGTAAACACATCTCAAGTCACATTCAACAAATAGTTGGAAGTTTAAACAAAATAACTTGATTTGGGTAGATATGCTTGTATATTAAGCTTACTCATTTTGAAAAGTATAATTACAAAAAACAAATAATTGTGTAATATGTTAAATAAACTTACAGGAATACCACATCTTTTTAGGGCAGTAACTGTCATCAAAGTTGCCCACCTTAAAAGGATAGCAGAATTTTGCTCTCCTACAGCATTCCGCGTGCTATTCTTTGTAGCAAGCATTTGACAATAAAAACCAACAGTAGGGTCCAGAAAAGAACCAGAATTGGACATGATGGTAGACTCGGGAGCCACTGTGTTTACTGAAAACTCTAGCATTCTATGAAAAGATTGATAGCAATTACCCATTTCCCACTGCAAATCAAGGAGAGCAGGTTACAGTAAGGATCAAGTATGAAATTAGCCATTACAAGTAGAATATAACAGAATGTTTTATGGATACATGAATGCAAGTGTTTTGGGCACCTCTAGAAGACTAGCCAGCCAGTAGTCTCCTCTATCGATTGCCGACGGAAATATATACTTAGCAATTAAGTGATGCTCCAATGGTCCACCATGGCCTTCAACCAGGCGACAAATGACTAGTGCAAGCTGTTCATCCCCAAGGTTTTTAGCACAAACATTTATAGCAGAAGAATGATCACCTCCAAGCAAAAAGAAAGCAACTGCCAATTCCAGCTGATGCTTTCCCAATAAGACATAAGCATTTTTTAAAGCAGCAGCTTTATTTTTCTCATCCTGTAATCAACTAATCACAATTACTTCAAGAATTTAACATTATAAACGTGATAAAACAAATACATGTACAAGGAGGAAATTTTACATTTGCATACTCCATATTGAAAGGGGAAAAAAATAATCAACCCCAGTTCAATGATTCAGCCAGTTCAACCAAACTGTGGTACAACCAAGATAAAACCAACTGGAAAACCTGTCGATTCCCAGTTGAACTAGTTGAACCGGCCAGTTTGGTCTGCTTTCTAAAACATTGGTCTAATTAGTAGTCCTTTGTTGGCTTAATGAAGGAGCCATCCGAAAAAATAACAGTGCTTGCCGATGTGTGTTCAAACAATTTACCTGAAAATTGCGCAAGAGAAAACCCACTAAAGGCTTGTCCTTCTCATCCCTACTGATTTTGAAAAGGCCGGCTAAAACTTGAACTCTGTTCAATGCAATATAAAGCAACGCACAATCCTTAGGATTTTTGTTCTTCAAATACTGTGCTCTTGCTAATTTCTCCATCTAGAATTAATAGAAATAATGAAAGTATTTAAGCTGTCTGATTTGGAAAGAGTAATAAACAACAAAATATTCTGATGTATGACGGAAATAAACAACAAATGATAATAATACAGAAAAAGTCTATGTCAGCAATTTGTGAAATAAATTGTTTTCTTTCACATGCCAAATTTTAGAAGTTAATGAGAAATCCATGCTTTTCTTGCAACATCATGCAATCGGCATAACTAAGAAGGCTGTAATTTCAAGATTTTTTTTTTTTTGCTCATTAACTCATATAGAACACGAAAAAGAATGCAAAATAGAAAAGGACCAAGCATTACCCTTGCACGCAATTGAGGTATGTTAGCATACCAAAATCCCATACCCAAAGCACGCATTTCTTGCCACGATGGTTCATTGGGTATGACAGAACCAAACAGATTTTCTACACAATCAGAGTGGTAAGCCCATACGAACAACCTTGAGTTAATGAACATCTCCTCGATAGATACAGCTCTAGCAAACTTCCGTTGAAAAAGTAGTTGCTGAAACCTTAGTGCAACCCAAAACCTATAATGAAAAGTTTAGAGACCATATTACTATCATGTACAAAAAACCAACAGAGTACCCATCAAGTCCCACCATCACTGCTCGTGTATTTTTATATATATAATAAAACATCATCTGAATTCATATCAATTCTCGGTGCTACAAAAATCAGGTGACAGGAAAAAAATACATCAAACAGGAAGATTTAACAGAAAACCATAAAAATACTGAATAGGTTCAAAAATACCTTCGCCCAGGTTCATCAAGACTTTGATATGCAGAAGAGGAGTCTGGATTACTAACTTCCCTGAGCAGATCAATGATGGAGAGTATCTCTGTCCTTTCTATGTTAATCAAAGTAGGTAAATTGGGAAAATTCTCTAAAGATTCAATAAAGCCATTAAGCTCAGAACTAGTTGAGGTGGAACTTCTTTTATTTTCAGAACTGTAATCCGAATGATACGGAAACTGGAACGAGCTACTTTGAGCCTGTGAAAATGAAGCGATTGAAGCAACATCCCCACTCCAATTAAATCCCTTATCTTGCGAACTTTTTGGCATACGGCCTTCTAAATAATCTGACAATATGATACTTGGAAGACCATTCCTTTTGGTGATCTGTCTCTTTTTAGGATCATAATTAGAAATCAGGCATTCAACAAAATGCTTAACAGCTGCATAAGCACGCTTCCAGTTGCCTGAAAAATATAAAAATAATAGGCGACGTGAAAAAATTATATAATTCTCATCACATGCTTGAGTAAGGGCCTGTTCGGATTAACTTATTTGAGCTTATCTACTAGCATAACACTTGTGAGACTATTTGAGAGAGCTTGTGAAATCAGTTAATGACATGTCCATAAGCTGTTTTCACAGCTTATAATTTATTTGAAAACAATTTGACTTTATTTTATCTTGTGTTATCAAAATAGCTTGTACATAACTAATATGATAAGCACTTATGGTATAAAAGTTTCATTAAGTTGTTTATCCAAACATGACTTAAATTTGTTGAGTCATCCTGAAATAAAACAATATACTCAACCATTACCTGAACTTATATTGATAAGAAGTACATCAGGGTGATAAGTAGGCAAAGACCCGCTGATCAGTTCAGCTACTTCTAAGATGCTCCACAAACCAACCTTGGTAAGGAGTTCAGATTTTAATTGTTCCTTGGCAAGAAACACGCTACTGTACAGGTTATTGTTGTTCACATTATTTGTGATGGACTGCTTAGAATCGCAATCTGCAAGACTGTCTCCAGTTGAAAGCTCTCCGAAAGCACCAACGTCACAATCAGTGAAAACTGCAGAACTTATGTCTTCAGATGTTTCACCCTTGCAATTATAGGCTCTTGGATCTGAGTCACGAGAAAGAAAATTACTCTGTTGCTTTTTATCCACATGGAACAACCAATGACTAAATATACTGAAGTAATTTCCATGAATTACCACCGGAGCAGCTTTGGGTCCCCATAAGAAATCATTTACTGGAAGGGAAGTTTGAGCAGATGCAATGTGAGACCATACATTTAATTTTGGAAAATTTACAGAGTTTGACCTAGTCAGGCCATCACAACGCTTCCGAGCATATACTTGCAATTCATTTTGCAAACAAACTCCAAGCAATAACTCACCAGTCCCTAAAGTTAACCACCTGAGAGTAGTAATATCACTTTCAACCGTGAGTGTATTTTCTAAAATAAATGTCCCTGCAATGATCAGATTTACAGCATCCCATATATGGATGGTATTGACAGCATTCGAATCATTTCCGTTGCAGAATGTAGCAACTTTCTGACCACAATCAGTGAAACATATACCTTTGACAGGACCAGTATGTGCAACAAACATACCCACAAGCTCCCACGGCAAGTTCAGGGTCAACGGATTGTCACGGTTACTTTTCCAGAGTTTCAAGCTACCATCGGAGCAGCCTGTGGCCAAGATATATGTAGGAGAGCTACTACAAAGATCATTTGCAAATCCAAACTCTTGTTGTCTGCGACTCAGGGTTCCTGGATCCGCCACTGCAAAACTAGTAACCGAATCATTGGAACTTGGAAAGTCAGATGAACATGGAATTACAGTAATGTAATATCTTTTACTAGCATATGTACTTTCAAATGCCCAAACACTGTTGTCATCAATGCTTTTAGCATCAAAGTTGCATTCAGAACAACTTGTTGACATGTCAAAAGAGTGCAAGTTAACCTCCCATGATAGAGCTTCAAATCTCCCCATCCAAATTGCCAATAGCATAAGTTTATTATTACGAAATGTTTTATTACACATAGAGTTCAAAGGAATTGCAAATATATCGTGTGGGCCATCCTCATAAGGACCATGACCAGTGAAGGGAATAGTGCATAAGTAGTGACATTCTATGTTTTCTTCTTCAGTTCGACTAATATTGACTATGAAGCAATCAATCCCCCTGTTATGTCCCATAAAAAACACCAGTTGCTCATCAAGTATTGAAGGTGCCCATGTCAAGCTTGTATACATGGAGCACGAGTGTTGAGTTGCAAGTTTTCCACAGAGTTCCCAAGTAGGAACCAACGTTGGACATCCCAAAATGGAGTTTGAAATATTAGAAAGAGACCAAAAAATAAGCAGTCCATTAGAATCAAGAGAAGCAGCAACTTGAGCTTCACTTGTATCAGGATGAATCGAAACCTTTAATATTTTCCCACTGTGTCCATCTAAGTTTAAAGACCCACCAGTCAAATGGGAAGATATTTCATCTGTTTTACCATTATCAAGGGAATTCTCAATAGCGTCGCGTGTTTCTTGAATATGGAAAAATGACCAAACTAAGGAATTACAAGGTAAGAGCTGAAGTAAAGAGCATATACTTGGTGGACCAGACAAGGAGTTTCTTGATATAATGACTTTATTATGCATAAGTAGTGTGTTTTTAAAATCAGATGAGTCAAACTTATAAATGTTTCCTATGTCATGGCTCTGAAGTTCATGCTTCTTCCATAATGTAACTCGGGGAAATCTCAGCGGGGAAACATCTTCAAGACAGTGGACAGCCCAAAAGCTAAGCAACATTCCAGGACCATATCCAACCAACCAATCACACTTTCTTACGTCGTGCTCAAATTCTTCTTTGGAAAAAAATTGTTTGTCTCCTTCGCCTCTTCTAAATAACCCCTCAATTTCCGTCCCCCACATCACAAATATATCTGAACCAAGAGTTCCATTTAAACACTGACTAATCTCAATGACAGCAACAACACAAAAAGAGGACCCTGTGTTTTTCCCAGCCTTCTTGGTCTTTCCATTATCAACCTCACTCCATAGCCTAGCAGTTCCATCTAAGCAGCATGTCAGTAATAGATTCCCTTTTGAATGCCTACTGTATCTGTTTGATAGTTTTCCCCTTGATGGTCTCCATTGAATCGTCACAATAGGTAGAGGGTGTTGAAGTTTGGCTTTTGAATATTCAGATACTCCATTGCTCTGACATACAAACACACATTTGCTTGCCTGATTGATTAAGGACCCTTCAATCTGTTCTTTACTAGGACGTGATCCAGTTGCTGAAGGGCCTTCAACAGACCAGGTTGCACTTACGAGTGTTTGGGGCTGATCTGCTTTGAACTTCCACGCAATTTCCCAACATTTGTTACTCTTTTTCCAGAAAACTACCTCCATTCCACCAGAAATAATTCCGTCTCCTGATCCTGTCCATCTGATGGTCTCCACTTTTGTACGTTGTACAAGCACTGCATTCTGGCTCCAACAAAAAGAACCTGAATATGAGTGACAAGATTGTGTTTTTAATAAATAAAGCTAATCAAATAAGCAGCTCATTTTTCTATTGTAATATTTTACGTCTTTTCCTGAAAAGAATAAACATATTAGCAACAAGAAAGAAGTGCAAGAACGAAGGATAAGATTATGATGTCTGATGCCCGCATGGAAAAATAAAAATAAGTACAAAAGTAAAAAAAGAAAAGAAAAACATGTAATCAAAGCTTGCCACTCTCTTTTCTTATCTAAATTCCTCCAAAATAGACATTACCATACTCTAGTGACTTCTTATAAAGGTGGACAGACTATATAATATAATAATACCTAGAGGGCCTGTTTCTTAGGCATTTATTCCAAACAATATGAAAGACTTCAAATATTACATAATTTACGAGTAGACGAGTTAACTGTGAACTAAAACTTATATGAAAAGGAAACCTTTTAATATTAACTGAAATGCTCAGTTTCTGAAAACTGATGTTGGGGAAGTTCTCAAATGTCAAAAGCTCACTCAGTCTAGCTGCAAAAATATATATGCCTTTGAATTGCTTCCTACCCAACTTCCCATATTTTTTTAGAATCAAGGGAAACACAATAGTTAGAAATACGTGAGTTCACAGATACTCTGAGTATTGAGTCAAGAACCATCCTTTGTGGCCCCTTAGTATAAGCTTAATAATGAATTGGAAGCTGTTGAGAAATTAGATGTATACACTACACACAACATAACTCTTTGCTACCTACATAGGAAGGATCAAGAGAAGACTTGCAGCTGATTTCACATCAGATGATGATAACAAATCATCGAAAAACTTGTAGAACTATCTATATTAACTAATAACAAAAGGGATTTTTCTCTAACCAAGCATAAGGTACTAAAACCCCAACATCACTCTCCAAGTAGTGTTATATCAGTCCCTATCAAACCCTCCAAAAACCACAAGAAACTTACATCACTATGAGACATTGATCTAGTCAGAACCAAGGCTTCATATTAAAGGCGTATTAAGTATCCCAACACGACACCGCACATGAAGTTATATTCAATCACTTCCATTTCCTTTAATTATTATCGATGTCTACGAGTTAGTGTCATGTCCATGTCTACGCTTAGTTGCATTGGATAATTAAACTAAACCCACAAACAATTACTCCCCAAAATCCTAAAACCTATTAAAATCATAGTTTTTATTCACAATATTCATTACTTCAGCAATTAAACCAAAAAACCAATACTACAACAATCAAGCCTTATCCCACTAAGTGGGGTCGGCTACATGGATCAAAATCCGCCATAATGTTCCATCATATATCATATCTCTATGCAACTCATTAATCTCTATATCTTTCTAATTAGTTTCTCTTATAGTTTTCCCAGGTCTTCCTCTGCCTCTAGTAATTTGACTACTCCCTATCTCATCTACTCTCTTTACTTCAGAACCTACAGGACTTCTCTCTACATGCCCAAACCAACTAAGCCATGTTTCCACCATCTTTTCTACTATAGGTGCTACCCCCAAATCTCTCCCTAATGTTGTCATTTCTAATTCTATCCCGTCTAGTCTTTCCCTGTCATGTCATACAACTAATTTCAAAATATCTCTGATTTGGCGGAATACAAGATACTCATTTGATGTCAATGTAAGACTATTTTACATCCATGGTGCATCTTCTATTTTGCACACAAATTTATTATTCAGCTCACTTTTACATGAACATATATCCATACATTCAACTCACTTTTAAACAGAGTCGATGAACAAAATCAATTCACACAAAATAAATTCTTGTCGACACAGAATCAAACATACACTTAGTTGCATTTGAATATTAAACTAAACCCACAAGTAATTACCCTCTAAATTCTCAAAACCTATCAAAATTACTAAAAATATAGTTTTTATTCATGATATCCATTATTTCAGCAAAAAATAAAAAACCCACTAAAAAAAGGTTAAAAATCGAAACTTTAAGTTACCTTTAGACTTAACAGAATCATGATTAAAAACCCAGATACAATTTTCAGCAGCAGCAGCAAGATCACCATGAGAAGGCATATGGGGTGACCAAGAAACAGAAGAAACAGGAGAAGAATGATGAAATGAAAGTTCAAAAAATTGACGAAAAATAGGACCAATACGTGATTGATGATCGGAAAGAGGAGAAGGGAAATGGGTGATGACGAGAAGTGAAGAAGCTCCATAAGCGATCCATGAGTAACCGGAGAAGTTTGGGAGGAAATCAATTGTTGAATTGGAGAGAGTTGGTGATGGTGGGATTGTGTCGGATCTGAGGAGATGAAGAGGAAGATGATGATCTATGATGTTTTGAGAACATGATGATGATGATGATGTTGATGTTTCTTTGATTGTGTTTGGTGTCATTGTTTTTGTTGTTACTATGTTGTTGTTTGTGTTTCTACGTTTTGAGGAAGAACAAGGTGGTGAACTGATGATGATGATGAAGAAGAAGCATAGTGTTGTTAATTCACTTGGCTTCAGTGAAAGAAAGAAACCATGTTTAAGGTTAGTTTTTTGTTTGTTATAGCTTTCAGCTTATTTTGGTATTTTCATTCAAAAAATAAACTTATTTTATTTCGGTAATAATTTTGTTGTGCAAAATTTCTTTGTAACAACAACTGCTTAGAAATAAAACTATTGTTTGGGTTTTCATTAAAATTATAATTATAAGTATTTGTATTTTTATATCGTAACAAATTATATTTATCTTTTTTATTAAAAAAATATTATACTTTATATTTTTCAACAACATGAACAATATAACAAATATAATATAAATTCTTATCTTTTTTTAATAACATCAACAAAAGACCGTTTTGGTTGTGGGAGGTGGTTGGAAGATCTTATGGGGCCGGAAGGGTCCCATTGTATCCAAACCTTTATTTGGCTGACCACTCATGAGAGGATCCTTACCAATTACAGTCGTGGCAAGTGGGGGGTTGGTATCTGCCTTACTTGTCCTTGTCGTGCGAGCGAGGATGAAACAATCATTCATCTTCTTCGTGATTGTGTGCACACCAGTGCCACTCAGGTCTGGCTCTGACTTATCCTGTCTAATTATATAACTAATCTCTTTTCCTTTGATTGTACGGAGTGGGTCTTTAACAACATCAATGTAAAGGGGATTAGAGATAATCCACCTACTTGACATTAAATTTTCATGACAGCACGTTGGAATTTGTGGAATTGACGAACCAAATCTATTTTTGAAATAGAATTTCAAAGATCAAGCAATGCAACACTGGTAATATAAAAGTTTACTAGTAAGATAAAAGACAATATGAAGTTGTTGCTTAAAAGTCCTCGTCAAAAGGAAACTATATCCATCGGTTGGATGTGACCTCTGAGTGGTTGGGTTAAGCTTAATTGTGGTGGTGCTTGGAAGTGATATGGTAATCTTACAAGGTGTGGAGGGCTTCTTCGGAACTCTGATGGCAGATGGATCGAAGGTTACTTTAAGAATATTGGAATGTGTGATGTTTTGCATGCCGAAATGTTGGGCACGTACCTAGGTTTAGAAATTTGGTTTATTAGGATTTTCTTCTCTGTAAATTAGAGGTTTGACATTTGAAGACCTCTCTCTGTATCAAGTGAGAGGACATCTTATTGTGAGACATGAGAGGCTTTAATCATGACCCTTGGATTAATATTAATGGTCAGATGCAGTTTACTTGTTCAAAATACTCATGTATGCTTTCACGCAGCTAATCATTCGGTTTCCGTCTCTTCTGTCCAATCCAATTCTCTCTTCCTATTCTTCACATGAAGATGTTGGGTTTTCATAAAATTAAAAACTTTCGAAAAGTGAATTCATTATATTGCCAAATCGATTTCGTTAAATCAATTGGTTTGAAAAGAAAAGAAAAAACGAAATCGATTTGGCAATATAATGAATTCAGTTTTCGAAAGTTTTTAATTTTATGAAAACCCAGCATCTTCATGTGAAGAAGAGGAAGAGATAATTGGATTGGACAGAAGAGACGGAAGCTGAATGATTAGCTGCGTGAAAGCATACATGAGTATTTTAAACAAGTAAACTGCATCTGATCGTTAATATTAATCCAAGGGTCATGATTAAAGCCTCTCCCAATAAGTCTTCATGTGAAGAAGAGGAAGAGAGAATTGGATTGGACAGAAGAGACAGAAGCTGAATGATTAGCTGCGTGAAAGCATACATGAGTATTTTGAACAAGTAAACTGCATCTAATCGTTAATATTAATCCAAGGGTCATGATTAAAACCTCTCACCTCTCACAATAAGATGTCCTCTCACTTGATACACCCTATATATATATATATATATATATATATATATATATATATATATATATATATATATATATATATA
>Ga0099826_10000488_pt1 | contig 19267 bp, 7 predicted proteins | sample Mtrugardesep15_FD_76830 | JGI IMG/M metagenome (GOLD analysis project Ga0099826, IMG submission 76830) | Root nodule microbial communities of legume samples collected from California, USA - M. trunc garden sep15 | ecosystem: Host-associated > Plants > Roots > Nodule | place: USA: California... | reverse complement strand
TTTTTTTTTTTTTTTTGTTAACAAATTTTATATCATATCATCCTCGGATATATTAAAACTTATTAGAGCATATAGTTTGTAGAGAATGGTAATGAGCATGAATAACTTTGATTTTTTTTTTTTTCAATTTGATGGCTTTGATTCTTTTTTTCTTTTTCTTTTTTTGAAGGAATTTTTTTTCAATATTTTTTTTCTTTTGCAATTTGAAGATGATGACTTGTGTATTTGTAGGAGTAAGACTTAAATATTATGAATCAGCAAGATACAGTCGTTCAAAGCTTATTGAGTTGTAAATTCCTCTTTCTTTATTTTTGAATTTATCCTTTAGACTCTGTCCTCATAATGTACATGTGAATAAGAATAGAATGACTAATTGAGTTTGTCCTTTGATTCTGTTAAGTGCGATGATCAAGTTTTTATTTTCTTACATGTTAATCGGTGATAGGCGTGGTGTCACTTCCCTTTTTGCTTTTAGAAAGTTTTGAACAATATGTCCATCAATTTTAAGTTCAATGTGTTTTGTTTTTTCCTCTTCAAAAAAACAATATGTTTTGTCTTTTTGTACTTTTATGACGATTACAATTTTTGCGTATGTAATGATGAACTTTTTGTTGAATGTTTATCCTCGAAATTGTCCATCCTTATATTTGAAAAAATCGTCTTCGTATATCCTCGATTTTATCATATTTATTTTATCTCTTTAAATGAAAGTGTCCTTTAAATAAAGACTTTTTTTTGTAAATTTCATTATAAGGGTTATTTGAGTCTTACGGTTTTCACTACCTTAAATTAAGACACTATTTTCTCATTCTAAAATTACTTACAAAATTACTTTCACGGAAATCATAAGTTATTTACACCAAAATTACTTATATGTGACTCTATAACAAAGAAACCTTTGTTTCAACATATTGTCTTATAAAACTTTTTAATTGATAATCATAAATGACCTTTTTTTGTCAAATAAATATTCATTCATTCAAATTAGTAAAAATTACATTGATAAGAAACAATATAAATTTAAACATCTCTTAAATAAAAAAATGATGAATTTGTGTACAAACTCACATCATTCAGAGTTTAGTAAAAAATCGATAAGTGTCTGCGAATGTTGTAAAATAAAAGTGACTAGAGTATTCATGACTTCTGATATGTAACATTGAAGACAACAAAGTTATTTTTGAATTTGTATTGGACATGTGACACCAAACGGAAAAAAAAAATCGTCAAACTTTTTATTGCGGTGGTCAGGGATTTGAATATGGATCTTGCATATATTATGAATTGTCCCTATCAACTGAGTTAAGCTCACAATGACAAAAAAAACAAAATTGTCAATATAGTCGAACGAACACTTTTACATAACAAAAAATCACACCTTTAATTATCATCATTTTAAATTAGTTAATAACATTGTACCAAAAAAAAATAGTTAACAACTTTTTTTTGGGTAAAAAGACAAATTAATTATAGTTATTAAAAATTTACACATAAATAAAAGATGAGAGTTGAAACACAATCAAGGCATCCGATCAAAATAAGCTTGTTTTGAATCTAGATGCAATCCTATTAAATTCTTTGAGTACTAGAGCATATTTGGTCCTCCTTATTTTCTACTTCTCTTCTACTACTAAGGAGAAGTAGGACCAAACATAATTTCAATAAAGTTTTTAATAATAAAAATATTTTTTTTTAAAGAAGAAAATTAAATAGAAGTGACTTTTAAAATAAGATATAAAATTGAACTTTTACATAACTTCTTCGGAGCTACTGCTGGGCTCTCACCCATCGATTCCCAAATAAACCAACAAGATTCGGAAGTAAATCTAAATACATTATAGTATAATGTTAAACAACACATTTGATCAATTGGGGATCATTTGATTTTCTATTTGTACTTTTTTTTTCCGTATTGGTTTGGTTATGATAGATATATGAGTAATCGCAAGGTACTAAAGAAAATGCAACGAACATGATGCAAGAAAATAAAGTTTTGGCAGGTTTTTTTTATAATATATATATATATATATATATATATATATGTGGGAATAATAAAATAAAATGAAAAAATAGTTATATTCACCCAATTAAAATATTATTTTGCTAATTCTTCACTGAAAAATGTCATTGAAAAAACAATTGGTATTTGAAAAAAATTGGCATAATTTATGCAACATGAGACTCCATAACTTCATTCGAATATGCAACGTTGAAGATGATGAATTCAATAAATGAGACCAAATCCCTTAATACATGCCTGACGAAAGAAATATCAACGAAGATACGAGTTCATACAATTTAAGAGTACAAGATGAAAGCTACATGAATACTATAAATCAAATAAGCCACTAAATTGTTGGAAAACAAAAATCTTTTAAGTTTGTGATGTGTTATGTTTCTAATAATGGATTATTTTCCTAACTCTTTCAATTTTATTTTTTTTACAGAATTTTTCAATTTATTTTATAACAATGTTTTATATAATAATTCATGAATTTTCATTCATTTATTAAAAAAAATCAGGTCTTTACATAATTTAGTTTTATATAAAGAAAATGTCTTTTATTTTATTGAATAATTCATATATCCACTTGAAATAAAGAGAATTGAAAAGAAAAACTGCAGAAACAAACATGTATAAAGCAGACCAAAAGCGAAATGATGCAGACTGAGTGATTCTTTGATTTCATTCATCCATCATCATCAATCATCAATCATCAACAGAATAGAGTGAAGAAGATGACACTTGGTTTGATCAATGCTAATCCAATAGTCCACGCCAAAAAAGAACGAATCCCTCGCTCCGAAGAACCTCACTCCGATCATTTCGTTGATCCTCTCGATATTTATGATATCCTTTCTTTCATTTCTTTTTTATTTATTTCTCTTCATTTACTTTGCTTGAAATTGAAAATTAAATGAAATTAATGTTTTGTGATCCTTGACTTTGATTTGACAAATTTTGTGAGAGATATTAGGGATCCTGAACATCCTTATTCTTTGGAACAGCTTAATGTTTTGTCTGAAGAATCCATTTCTGTTGATGACAAATTGGGTCGGATTCTGTGAGTTTTTTCTTTATTATCTTATTTTATGATTTATTGAATGAATTATGAAATTTATGTTTGTGTTTGTGTTTGTAGGATTACTTTTACGCCGACGGTTCGACACTGTAGTATGGTTACTGTGATTGGTCTTTGTCTCAGAGTTAAGCTGAAGCATTATTTTCCTGCTCATTACAAAGTTTGTTTCCTCAACCCTTTTGCTTCACAAGTTATTATTATTTAGTATCAGTGTGTGTTTTGTTATGCAGTGATAAAAATTGATTTTGGATGAGTTGATTTTGTATAAATGATTCAGCTATAATTGAGTTGAATGTATAGTGAATTATGTTTAGCTGGTTAGTTCTAGTTATAAGGGTGTTTGGTTCTGGTAATAAAAAATTGATTTTGAACGAATTGATTCCAAAAAACTAATTCTAGCTATAGGTGAGTTGAACACTAGATTAAAGGCTGAAAATTAATAGTAGACGGAAAAAGCTGCAAATTCTAGCTACAAGTTGGAATCATTCGGAGGTAAATTCAATTATACTCGAGAACATCTAAGTGTATGTTTGGTTTCACTTTTGGAGGAGATAAATTTGATTCTAGAGGTATAGAATTGATTTAGACATGTTTGGTTGCTCTAGATTAGAATTGAATTTTGCCTCCAGAATTGATTCTAACTTACTTGAATCTAGAAATTGGAGCTTTTGATTTTAGAATTGATTTTAACACTCAAATTTATTGTTCAACTAACCTAACATGAATGTATCCAAGTGTAAACTACTTCATCTTCAACTTATTTTTAGCCAAAATCAATTTTACCAAATCAATCCACTCAAAATCAATTTTTGTCACTGCAGAAGCAAACACATGCTTAGTAATATTGATTACAGCTATAAGTGAGTTGAATGTAAAGTGATTTATGTTTGATTTTGCCTCCAGTAAACTGGTTGGTTCTAGCTATAAGTGTATTTCATCATGCGGGGATAAAATTCATTTCGAATGAATTAATTATGTAGAATTGATTCTAGCTACAAGTGAGTTGAGTATAAAAGTGAGAAACAATAAATAAACGTTAAAAACTAATTGCAGAAGTCAAAAGCTCCAAATTGTAGCTTCAAGTTAGAATCAATTATGAAGGCAAAATCAATTCTACGCCTCTATAATCAATTTTGACTCATTCAAAAGTGGAACTAAATATGCAATGTGTTGTGAATTGATGGATGGATAAGTTTTGTTTGTTTTCTTTTGTTTCTTAGTTTAGTCCATGTATGGATTGACGGTGAGTTTGGCAAAAATAAGTGTGACGTCTGGACTCTGCCAAAGCTCCAAAGTGTAGCTTTGGCTAAAAAATCACAGGGGCACTGTGCAATTCCACCAAACTCGCGGTCAATCCAAACATACACATCCATTAAGTGGTTTGTACGCTTTTAAGATGTATCTTTTGATAGTATAATTTGCACCATAACCTCATAAATTTCCTATATAAAAATTGGTTTATCTGTCTTTGACTTTCAAAACAACCAAACTTGCGGAGATTGAGTTCGAGTAGGATTACAGGAATTACATCAATTTTCTATGTGAAGATAGCATTTCTTCTTTTTCTTTTGAAAGAGTTGAGCAGTTTTAGACTTGTACGAGATAGTAAATTTTAACTTAAGCATTTTTAAAGTAGGAAAAGAGTTTGTTTTCTTCATGAATACAAGTAAATTTCAAACCAAAAGTTGTGTAAATTTGAATTTTGAGAAAATTTAGAAATTGTTGAGATAAGATAATGTAAGAGAATTTTATTTTACCAAGTCGTTAGGCTCAAGTCCTTTCCCTCGGAACCGGATGGTTAAAACAGACACACACACACACACACACACACAAAATATAATGTAAGAGAAAGAATAGGAGAAGCATTAAGAAGTGGAAACAAAAGGTATAATTTTCTATATTTATTAGTGTATCATTCAATTGTACTACCTGGTGTTATAAAATCAGAGAAGGGTCTGTTTATAGTTCACAATGTTACCTTGTATTTGTAATAGGTTGAATCTTATGACTCATACATATGATCACTGGGTCACACGGTTGCACAAAGAATAAGTGATTGAAGTATTTCTTTAGAACATTGTAACTAAAAGTGAAGATAGAAAAGTATTCAAGAATTCTCTATATTAACAGTAGCGAAAATCTTTTTCTAAATAGAAGTATATGTCTTGTCATATACTATATAAGCTGTTTTCAAATTATGTTTCCACCGTATACAATAGAAGTGTATGTCTTGTCATACTTGACTATACTTACGACTTTAGGAGATGTGATTCTTGTACCGTATACAATGTAATGAAGTTAATCTTCAGATGAATTATAGTATATTTTAGCTTCTTAACTGTGGTAGGATATATCAGCCCAAACTTCATGTGTGCAAGTTTGTAGTTTCTCTATGGAGGTAACAATAGCTGCATATTTTGATGCCAAACGAGTTTGTGACGTTACTTTCTTATTGCGCCGTTGTTCACATGGTATTCTTCCCCTGTATTTGATGTGCCTATTGGCAAGTGGTATGTGTCAGTCTTTTAACCCCCATCTCTTGATGTTGAATTCCTTCTCACCTGCACACTCTCTCTTCCTTGTGAATCACGATTCTCAAGGCAACATTTTTAGTTCCACACTGCTTATATCATAGTATAATTGTCTTCTCTCTGGTTGTTTTTTTTTAACAAGGTCTTCTCTCTGGTTGTAATCTTATCTGTTACTCAAATTCTTCTTTGCAGGTGGACATCAAAGTATCTCAAGGATCTCATGCCAATGAAGAATCAGGTAAAGTTTAAAAATTTGCTAAAACAATAGCATCCAAGACTATGTTTTTCCGAACCCCTTTCTTCTACTTTTTTTTCTCCTTCTATTATCTGCATTCAACACTAGGTGAGACTCCATCTAAATTGCCAAACAAACTTTACCATTTTATATAGTCGTTACTTCCTGCAACATGAACTTCTAATAATATTTTCTTGCAGTGAATAAGCAATTAAACGATAAAGAGAGAATCGCTGCTGCCTTAGAGAATCCAAACCTGCGCCAGCTTGTGGATGAGTGTCTCGAATCCAATGAACTGTGAACAAGCATATAATATGCCTGCCCCAATAACTATTCTGAAGGCATTAGCTGCGGATGAACGCAATAAACTGTAATCATTATGTCTTTAGTTCTTTGGTTTCCATGGGTTGTTTTTGCCCTTTTCTTCCCAACCAACCCCGCGTCATGTTTAGCATAGGGGTATCTGTGTATGTAAATTAAAGTTAGAAATCATTATGTCCTATGTTTGTACCTTTAACTTTAGATATGCATCTGTATATTTGGCTGTTTGTGGGTTAACCCAGCCCTCATACTCCAAGCTCATGTTAAGCTTTTTAGGTTGTAAGTTTTAAAAATGATTTTGCATTTAGAGGAGATTTAAACTGCCGTAGAATGAATGTTCAACTGCCGTAGTGTAAAACACATGTTTCTGAGTAAACAAATTACAACACAAAAGTAAGGGTTAAGATCTGTTTCTCAAAATAGATGGAGGCTTTGTTTGAATAGAGATAGATACAAAGAAGTTTGAATTATTTTTTTGTAAAAAAATAATGATGATAGAACTCACTTGGTGTGGAACCAAATATCTATTTTTGTGTCGATCTATCTCTATATGTAGTTCTCCATTTCTTTTGATAAACGAAGAGGATCTCTATTCAAATTCAAAGTATGAACGATGTCTTGATCAAAAAAGAAAGTATGAATGATGTCCAAAGATTGCTCTACATTATCGGGTGGAGGCTCATTAGGCATTGAAACGAAATTGTGCAATGATTGTTTTCAGGGTTGAGACATGTCTTGAATCTAATGCATAAGATTGGCAACACTAAATTCAATTATCCATGCATTATTAGTGATAAGAGTAGATTTTAAAAAAGTCTTAGCACCGTTACTTGCATGCAGCTGCTACAAGTGCCAATGTCTGTTCACGTGCATCATGCTGTCTTTGTTTCAACCACTGTAAAGTAACAGTAAGGGCCTTATTAGTTCATCTTCAGTGCGTATTAACTGTGATCCCACCCGTTTAGACACCCTCACAATTACAAAACAATGTTTTTTTGTGTGACTAGTTTGTTAGCATTAGGTACCTTTGTTAGCGCCAACAGTGGATAGTTGTCCTTGTTTGTTCTTGCCGCTTATGAGAGGTACCTTTGTTCTTGCCAACAGTGGAATCTATCTCGACAATTTAAGTTTAAAAAAGTGTCCCAATAAACGGATAGATAAGAGCACCTCCAACGACGTTTCTTAAAAATAAAAATAAAAATAGAAAAAGTGTATTCTTAACGAGTTTCATCGCTAGAGTAGATTAGCGGAACAGAATTTTATAAGGATGATTGCTTGTTGAAGCAACTTATCCTTAACTATACATTAGTCTCAACATAAATTGTTAAGTTTTGCGAGTTTGAAGGAAAGAGGAAGACCTTTGAAGAAAAAAAGAGCAAGTGGAAGAAATAAAAGATTTTGAGAAGAGAAAATTTTAAGGAATTCTTATGTTTGTTCGTAGTACTAAATCCTTTGATCTATGTTGTTAACTTGTTTAATATTTTTTTTTTAAAAAAATATAATAATCATAAACATTAATTTATCAATTTTTAAATAAATACGCTTTCTAAAAATATAAAAGATTTATCCTTATATTTCTCATCTCCTAAATCCATCCCCTCTCTGCTAAACAAAGCTTAAAGTGTTGGACCGTTGACGAAAAAACAAACGAATTGTTTCAGTTATGTGGCAGTGCAAAGCTCAATTAAATCATTTATAATGAGTTGCACTACTGGAGATGCACAAAGAAGTATAACTGGTATTAGAGATAAAGTTTGAGGGTATGTTTCTTTCAAGTTATATTTGTTAATTCTCGGGAATAAAATGATAAAAACATATATATATATATATATATATATATATATATGTTTATGTTTGTTATAAGTTTACTAAATTTTATTCTCGGATATAAAAGGTTCTTGGGAATAGAAATTTTTTTCCAAAGAAAACAGTAGAAATAAAGTTCCCATGGAGATGAAATAAATTCATAAGTAATTACCTATTATAATTCATATTTTTATGGTTGCTAGAAATATTATAAAGTTAAACCAAACATATTTTTTCTAAATACCTTAGAATAAAATTCCATCTTTATATTTCAAAGAATGTTATTCCTAAGAATAAATTTGATAAACTTGAACAATTACACCATGTTACTTATTCATTTTTATATGAACTCGTGTATAAAATAGGCCTCTTATATTAATCAAGTTATCAATAATATTTGTAGATTATTTTTTATACTTTTCTCTCATATTGTATATATGCAGTATATCACAAATTAGTTATTACCAATCACAACTTTTATTCCTCCCATTTCTTATCTCAAAACATATTTGATTTCTCTTTCATTGCTTATTGCTACCACCAACTACAAAATTTTAAGAATTGTTATCTAAAAGTGGTGAATGCAAAGCACGCACTACCCCAAGCAATCTTCCCTTAACTTGTCTCGCAATATTTTCTTGACCATTGATTTATACAACGCGTAGAAAAAGTCAAAAACATATCTCTAAGCAAATAAAACATGCATAGAGACAAACTAAAAAGAATAGACATCCAAAATTCCAAGCAGTATTTTATGTTTTTCCACATTCTTACGTCTCTCTCAATCAATCTCATCACGCATGATTTAACAAATTTAATCTAAAGTCATCAAAGACACAGTTATTGAAAAATAATGTCCATATAATATAGTAGTTGACCATCACTTCTTTCCTAATTTATAAAAAGAATATATTATACTATACTATAATATTATCATTAAAATTTCTTAACCAGCATTTTTAACAAAACATTCATCCTTGTTCCATTTATCTTGGTTGTTTCTAAATTTGAAGTTGATGGAATTTAGAAAAAGTGTTAGGTTGTCAAGATCAGAAGGTATATTACTATCATCAGAGTCTGTAACTTCAGAATGTGCTAAAGTTGGTGGTTATGAAAGACTCTCACAAACCATGGAGATAAATGAAGGATATGAACACAAGAAGAATAAAAGGGGTATTGGATTTCTAAGTAAAGTCTTAAATTTAACGAGAATTTCCAGTCCCCACGAGGCAGCGGAGATGGCGGCGAAGAAGGAGAAGAAACGTTCGTCTTGGCTTCCAGATCCACAGAAACGTTGGCCAGTTCAAGGGTGGTGACTGATTTTTTTGTCTATTTTATGATGGCATGTGTTTCAAGTTTCAGAACGTGATTGGGTTTGTAATCAAGTTGTTCTCTTAATTCGTTGCTGATTTTGTAAATCTGTTTTGTTTAGATGTGAATATTTTAAGCCAAGGTTGATGAATATTGAACTGTGATTAGTTCAGAAAATTTTGTATTAGAATTTGGGTTACAAAATCAACCAACTTATGTGATGTGAGGTGCATATTAGTACACCCTCCGCTAATTAATATAAGTAAAAATTCACTTTTTATATACATTTAATTAACGATATATGTGGTCTTTATTATATGTCACATACATCATTAATTGAATGTATATAAAAAATGGATTTTTGTTTATATTAGTGATCGGAAGATGTAGTTTACTTTATACAAAGTTTAAGTTAGTGGTTAATGTATGTGAGGTTGTGTACAACTCATGATATGATATTAAAAACTTTTCTCACGCTTCAAAAAACTTTTATCCAAATAGGTGGAATAACATAAACCGAGAAGAAAATTGCAGCTCTTCTAACCAAAATTGCCCGCGTCCACCTGAACTTCCTAAAATGCCTCCCACGTGACTTAAGTCACGTAGGTGTTATATTCAGTGTGACTTAAGTCACGTTAAAATACAACCTACGTGATTTAAATCACGTTTGATTCTCCTTCAACGCAGCTTCCTCCATTGTTCTTTCTTCCATCCACCGCTGCATTTCAAAGCTTCTCACAAGAAGGAAGGAAGGATCATCGACACAAAAACTGAGGGTTCCCAACAAATCAATTAGGAGGAAGCGATTTGCACATACTTTGTTTTCTTCCAACAAACCAATATGTGCAAGCGATTTTCACATACTTTTGTTCTTTCTAATTTGTCTTCTTCTGCAGTTCGGGTTCATCGCTTCTTCCTAATCTCTTCAGGTTTATCGCTTCTTCCTAAATATTTTGTTCAAATCGATAAAAATATTTTGCTTTCTTCATCGTTGGAATGAGAACCGAACGTGACTTAAGTCACGTAGGTTGTATTCCAACGTAACTTAAGTCACGCTGAGTATAACACATGCGTGACTTAAGTTACATGGGAGTATTTTGAGAAGTTCAAGTGAACGCGTGCAATTTCTATTGGAAGAAGAGCAATTTTCAACTGCGAAATAGGCCCTCAAGAAATAGGCACTTTTGTTGTGGTATGACGAAGGTTTAGAAATAAAATGTATTTTTAGTATAAAAAAAAAATGGAACTGCTTTAACAACATAACTAAAGTTTTCAATAATGAATTATATTATTTGAATTTTTAATTAAAATAAGAAAAAATATTCTTCATTTATGAAAAAGTCATGATAAACACACAATATCATAAGAAAATAAAAATTATTTGTTAATTAAATAGCATAACTATCATAGACTCTTAATTTCATGAGAATTCAAGCATTATTTGTAGGACAAGTTAAGATTTCCCTCACAAATTTAATCTAAAGCCACCTAAGACACAGTTATTGAATAGTAATATCCATAATTCTATATAGTAGTTGACCATCACTTCCTTCCTAAAAGGAATATGTCATGTAATGTGCTGTAACTAAATAAATATTATATTATATTATCATTAACATTTCCGAACCAATAGTACATCATTCTTAACCAAACACGTATCCTTGTACAGTTGTTCCATTTCCATTTATCTTTGTTGTTTCTAAATTTGAAGCTGATGGAATTTAGAAGAAGCTTTAGATTATCAAGATCAGAACGCATATCACTTTCATCTGAATGTATAACTTCAGAATGTGCTAAAATTGGTGGCTATGAAAGACTCTCACAATCCATGAGGATAAGTGAAGAATATGAACACAAGAAGAATAAAAGAGGTATTGGATTTATAACTAAAGTCTTAAGTTTTAGAAGAATTTCTACTCCCCGCGAAGGGAACGTGGTGGTGGAGATGGCGGCGAAGAAGGACAAGAAACGTTCTTCTTGGCTTCCAGATCCAAACAATCGTTGGCCAATTCAAGGATGGTGATTATTTTTATTTTTTCTGGTTTATGTGTTTGAATTTTCAAGTGACTAAATTGAAGACAAAAATGTGATTGGGATTATGATCTAGGTGTTCTCTTTATTCTTTTCTGATTATGTAAATTTGTTTTCTCTAAGATGTGAATATTCTTAAGATTGATGAATTAACGGGTGATTTTAGTTCATAAAATTATGTTATGCTTTTGTGGTCAATTAGTAACCATCAATGATTTGTGTTTTGATCAATTTTTTACTAACGGTTTTTTCAAAAGTTTGTTAATTTATGTCTTCTAATCCTCTTTATCTCTTACATTTTTTTCTTCGGGTAAAACTTTTTAACCTGTTGTTATTTAGTTAACATGTAAACAAAAATTAACAGTACTACAAAGAAGACTTGGATTGTTGCTTGAAAAATCATTTTCGAAATAAGGATTATGCTCTATTTTGTCAAAAGTGCTAGAAAGGTTCTTTCGAAGATAAACAAGGCATTGAAAAAAAAAAATTATGCCAATACTCAAAGGTGTAAATAACTCTCATGTCAAAAGTGTGTAAATAAGTCTACTACGTTACACATCCATTCACCTAAGATAAAACATCTTATTGGTTATTGATCAAACGACGTATGTAACTCAAACGTGTCTATAATAATACCATTTTCTTTTATATTTATTCTTACTTTTCTGCACTTTCATGTTTTTATGCTCTCTTTCTTTTGCATTGTTTATAACGTTTGCGCACTATTACGTGTTTCTTACATTGTAAGCAAAGATTTAAGACATTAAACCTATCAACTAAGAGCCCCTTAAAGAGCTAACTTGAGTCTTCCATTAATTAACAAATTTATTTGTAGAGAGAATATATTTTCCCGTTAACAAATTGTTATGTCTAATGGAAAATAATTTGAAATATTGTGTCAAGTTTTTTTATGATAAATTTAAGAGACGTTTAAAAAATTTCTAACCCTTCAAGAATTATGAACACTAATCAAAATAATAATACTAAAAAAAAAATCAATCTTTCAAAAAAAAAAAATCTTCAAATTAGGAAGATCAAGAGATAAATACACCTCGAAATATTGATTTAATCCCTCATGGGAAATTTCCTTCCGGCCTAGTAATCAGTCAAATTACCAATGATCATGTGACAAGTCAATCAATTTGAAGGACAAATGTCAATGTACGCTCTTATGGGCTTTCACCAAGGTATCTTTCTCCTATTAGGAAATTGCTCTTCTCTCTTTTATTTTGTTCATTCACCAATCTTAAAATGCCTACCTGAATTAAATCACGCTAAAAAATATCAAAATTGAAGTAATTCATGTTGAAAAAAATCGAGCGTGAAACAAAAAGTAGGAGACAACCACAATATATGCAGACACGAGGACAGCACAAAATTCAAAAACTAACATGAAACCAACACAAGCAACACTTAAAAAAAGTACAAATTAATATTAAAAAATATATATGAAATTGAAAGAGATAATTAATCTCTAAAGGTCATCTTGCCTATCTTGTTATTTACTCCCTCCGTTTCATAATGAATGTCACTTTAGTTAAAAAATTGTTTCAAAATAAAGATCACTTTATATTTTCATTACAACTTTCATTTTTTTCTCTCAACTTTACCCTCAATAAATACTCCAACTTTTCTCTCGCACAATTTTCAGTGTAACTTTAAGTTTGTCTTTTTTTTGGGCAGTTTAGTAAAAGTATTATGTATAATGATTATTTCATTTTATTCTTTAATTTGTGTGCAATTAGCTAAAACGAAATGGAGAGAGTATTTATCTAGTTATAGTGATATTTTCATCAATACATAGGTGAAAGTCTGGAAAATAGAAGTAAAACAATTGAAATGAATACTTGTCTTGCACCAATTGAAATGAGAACTTCATTCATGAAATACATGTGCGGTTCTAAACTTCTCATATTTAGCCAGCGGGACTTGGTCCTATGGAAGTTTTTATTTTTCAGCGTGAGAACGAACTTCCATAAGGATTTAAGGTTTCTAAGTTGGTCAAATTTGTTGCTGAGTTTGGGAGTCCACCTTCCTCGATTATTGTTTAAATGCTATTAACCATGATATCCATATGTTCAAATCTTTGTGTAAATTAAATATTGAGATCATTTATTTGTTATAAGGGTGTGGCTATCATATGCAATACTGCACATGTTAAAAGATATCAAAATTTAAAAAATTATATATTTAATATAAAATACACAAGTACCAAAATACACTTACTACTTCAAACTTCTTAACATGTGCAAATTTACACATATTAAAAAATCCCTTATTACAATTAAATATTGATATAAATATTTAATTTAACCAGAGCCTCAAATGCACCGATTAGCAACAAATACACCGATTAGCAAGACCCTTAGCTTTATTAAGCTAATGAATTATTCAATTGTGAATTGCATTTAATTCATGATTAAATAACATATTCAGTTTATACCATCACTAATGCATTCAGAAAAGATACAAACGCAACCCCTTCTCCAAGGCTGATCCGTTGGAATAATAACAACTGTCAGTGCACTATTTTGAATGTTGATGGCAGCTGCTCCGGTGATCCAATTCGCGCAGGGTTTGGAGGTGTTTTTCGTGACACTACGGGAACATACATTGCAGGCTACTCGGGACACATCACTCAGTCACAAGACATCCTGTTTGTTGAACTCACGGCTCTCTATCATGGGCTACGGTTGGCAATCAGTTTGAATTTTGAAGAATTGGTTTGTTATTCAGATTCCCTTCTAGCAATGAACCTCATCAAAGAAGACTTAAATCAGTTTCATGTCTATGTTGTCCTCATCCAAAACATCAAAGACATCATGAGCTCTCTTCATGTCAACCTTCACCACACCCTCAGAGAGGGAAATCATTGTGCAGATTTCATGACTAAACTTGGAGCATCAAATGATGGCAATCTGACTCTTCACCTCCAGAGGACCTTCGGCCTCTGCTTAGGACGGATGAATTGGGAGTCCTCTTCTTGAGGCACTAGCCTCCCTTTTATTTTTGTTTTTTTTTACTTTCCTTAGCATTGTAACCAAAAAAAAATTGCAATTAACCATGCAGCAATGTTAAAGTTTGAGTTTGACGCCGATTTAAATCGTACACTGAATGATTACTCGCGCATGAAAGATTCCTGATTTACTCCATAAAAAGAGACAAAAAAATAATTAAGCAAATATTTTTTTTTCCAAGTTTTAAATCTCAATCGTTGCAAATAAGAGCTACACTTGCATAATTAAAGTGCATTGTCATGGGAGAATTTTACATCACAAATGTCAGATAGTTAGAATTAATCTCAACAATGTACCCAAAAACAAATATGCCCAATTGTACATAAAAATACATTTTTGAAACAATGATAAAAAGATATAGTTCTAAATTTTAGAAAATTAATCCATAATTAAGAAAAAAACAAAAAGACAAACTAATTGCAGATCTGGGTGGATTCGAACCAACACATCTCAGACATTTAAATAAAATGCTCTGAGCGCTCTTCCATTTGAGCTACAGATCTTTCACGTGAACCGAAAATGTGGAATATAAAGAAACGTATATAAAAAACAGTTGATCAGTGCTACCAAAAATTAACAAAAGCCGTAGAATACTCGGTGATTAAAGATATTTAAACAAAACGTAACAACTTTAAGAACAAGTATCTCTCTCCTATTTCTCTCTTTTTTTGGTCAACTCTATTGATTTGAGTTCTGTGTAAAAATTATAACGTTGTATATTTTAAACGCTCAACTAGTTGCCAATTCTCTGCCAAAAAGCTGGATAAATTTTCCAATAATATAGTGAACATGGATAGAATAGGGTAATAATAGCAAATTCCAAATTTCACAATGTAACAATTTGATAAATAGCATAGGACAATTATATGTATCGGTGGTAATAGTTAAAAATCATAATGAATGAAATTTAATTTTACATAAAAGAGCAACATAAATGAAGTTTTCATGTCAAAATAAAAAAACCAAAGGAAAAAAACATATTTTAAAAAAACCTTCTTGACCAAAAAAATATAACCAATAACAGCAAAAAGATTGTTCAAAATTCAAATTATTATGAATAATATTAAAAAAAACAATTTTATGACAAATAAATCACTTTATAACATGGTTTAAAAAATATATGTTGAGTTTAATTTACGAAAAGCATCATAAACTAAGATTTATACCTGAAAAGCTTCACAAGTAAATACAAGTAAATATTCTATACAAGTGCGCATTTGTTCTTAGCAAAAAAAATCAATTTACAGATTTTATTGAAAATTGATTGTTTTTAATACTTATTTATTAAAACCATTAAGTTTATAAGTAAGATTTATATCTGACCTTAATTTACGGAGAGATTCATAGACAAATACGATACTAAGTTTTTATTTTCTACAAGTATCTCATATGAATTTGTTCTTAGCATAGGATAAAAACATTAAAAAAGCCTATGAGATCTGAGAGAAATGAAACACTTGATGGAAATCTAAAAGATGGTGGCTTATACACTAAATAGATATGCGTATCACTTAGATACTTAATAAATAAAAAACAGAATAATTCATAGTTCCAACAAGTGAATAAAGTCATTTCACCTCAATGACTAAAAATTTAATACTAATGAATTGCGTATGATGTAAATGCATTGCTGAACAAAAAATAAACTGAATAAATACTTCATTAACTTTGCTTAACACATGAGAACCGAAGTCATCTTCACCTTAATTATTGAAGAGGATGACAGTAAAACATAAGCTTTCCTACAATCCCAGCATGGCTTCATTGCACTTTATCCATTCCTCCCATTGATTTGATTGATGGTCGGTAAAACAACGCACTCAAGTCACAACAGTCCATTCTTCCTTTGATAAAATTTAAAGAGCTATAATCCTGATACAAGGCACTAATTTCTTGGAATCGAACTAAAACTGCATTTACAAAGTACAACAGCCGAAGCAGAAACGATATTTTACATTTGACAAACATTTATGAACAAAAGGCATCCATTAGGATCGATAGTGTACATAAAATAAATAATCCACAATAACAACTTCTACTTTAGATTCAATATAGATTGAAAACGAACTAATTGTACGAATTAGATTCAATATAGATTGGCAACGATAGAGGGATTTAAAAAACTTAGAACAAATACTTACTTCAACAAATTAGAACCAAGTTTCCTTATTAATACTGCCCTTGGGTTGTATGTTACTTAAAAACTAATATGCAGAAAAATATGGCATGCCGTAGCTTCAAAAAATAAATAAATTAGGTTTTATTGAATTGAATTATTAAATTATTTTTATTAGATAATTAATAAAAACAAAATTAAACTTGTCACTGAAACATGATAGATAATACCTTGTTAGGAGTCTTGAGATTAGCTTCGATGAATCCGTCCCGTGCAATTGTGAGTAGAGCGTGATGCGTGTTAATAAATAAAGAGGAATAAGGAAAAGGAACAAGGCAACACCAAACACGAGAGAAGATCCCGGGCAAAAACCCCGTGCGATCTCTCTCAAAACCAACAAAACTTTTTTTTATTATTATTTTTTGACCTGCCAAGCAAGCGCACCTGACATGGCAAAGGTCGGATGACAAGATCACTCTCAGGATTTAATCCTTCATACGCTCAGCGCATCAAGGCACTTAAATCCTAAAGAAATATCCTACATCCATTGTATCCCACCCCAAAGAACTTCAAATCTTCATCATCATGATTACATAATTACAATTTCCAATATCTGTAGCATCTGAAACTGTGAAACGAGAATATCAACGTTGATTCGCCAAAATTTGCCGTGAAAACAAATCAGAAGCTGATACGTCAATAGTCATCGTCGGTGGTTGAATCAACATGATTTAACACCGGATCTACGATCTGCTCAACAATCCGCCACCGTACCTGCAAAAAATACCTCCAGAGCCTTGACTTAGGAAAATGGAATGAATCATCTATGAAACGGATCCAGAAACCAAGACGAACAGGTTCACACCTCTTGATCGGAGATCTGATGCACGAAGATTCAGATCTATGAAATTTCTACAAGAAAACATAAACAAACAGAATCAATAACAATTAACGAATCAAAATCAACAAAGAACACGAAATTTTGATCGAAAAGAAGTTATACCTGAACAAAACCACCATCGGCGTGTAGATCTCCATCGGATCTATACGGATCTGGTATCAAGCGAGGTTAGAGGAAGAAGTTTCAGAAGAGATCTGAGATTGAAGAAAGAAACGTGGTTTTAAAGAGAGGATGAGAGAGAAGAATCCTCAAACCCTAGAAACGGTTGAACGATATGAATTGGTTTATCACAACCCTTTGTTTTTATAATGGATTTGGGTAGAATGGACGGCTGAGATTAGTTGTGTTAACGGTGTGGATTAATTGGTGACGTGTAATGTTAGGTGCGGCATATTTAAGGGTATTATCTGTCACGTTTAGTTTAAATAAATAAAAGGGACAATTTTGTCAAATTGTTACGTCATGGCGGTTTGGTGTATAGCACTGCAAATACGGCATCCATGAGCTGGTTATAGAACAATTCAACTTTTCGTGCTCTTCACGTGAATCGCGTCCAAAGTTTCTTCTAGAATGGGGACCGTAATTGAGTGCAGTTCATAATTTGCCTCATTCATGCGCAGACTCATCCTCGGCCGTCGGATCAGTAATAGATGATCTGATTTAAGATCAATATTTTTGGAATATAAAATACAAATTAAGTTTACTTTATTTTAGTCGTTCGATTAAGATCAAACGGCTATTAATGCATTACCGCATGATGGCATTAAAGAACTGGCTGGTTCAACTCTAATTTTATCTGTTTTTTTAAAGATGAAAGTGTTTTTTTTTAAGGAAAGATGTTCACTTAAGATAATTGTCAAATTTTCCCATCTTAGCACAATTTGATTTTACTTTTTATCATATGTAAGGTTAATTCTATCATATTTTTATTTTACTCCTGGTTCAAAATCGTGATTTGGGTTCCGTCAAAAATCATAATTTGGGTGCATTGTTTTGTTTATTCTTTTATGGATGAATACGTTTTTTTATCATCCTGTTGTGTTTAGAACTTTTATTTTTGAAAGAGTAATCATCCTTTCGTTTAAAAATCTAATACTCATTCTCTACGCCGTTTTCAATAATTTTATTAAGGGTTTAATATATGTTTATCTTATATATATATTATATATAAAGGAAACTATCAATTTCAACTCATTTTTGGGTTGAAATTTTCTTTTTAAAAATACCTTTAATTTTAAATACAAATAACACATGTAACAAATAGATAAGAATAAATTTTTTGTAAAAAAAATAAAAAAAATAGACAAGAATAAATTTAAATATTTAAATATAAATATTATAACAAATGTAACAAACACAATATGAATACATGTATATATGTTTTTTTTATCATTTAAAAAATATAACAAACTAGATGAGTATATTTATACTTACTTTTTCATTATCTCAATTATACCCTTAAACAATTTTTTCAATAATAAAGATTGTTGTTATGTCATTAAAAAAAACAACAAACATTTATATTTTTACTTTTAATCAAAACTAAAATTTCATAAAAAGAAAAAATACCGTTCATAATTTTCAAACGTTACCGCAATAAAAAGAGCGGAAATACGGGTATGAAGTGTCTGTTTTTCGCTAGTAGTATTAGCGGTTTCTCGTTTACTTGTAAAAAAAAGTAGATTTCAATTCTCTAACTTGAAGACTCTTTTGTTTTGGATTCTTATGGTATTAAATTTCAAGATGTAAGGTACTTTCGCTCCCTGTGGTCTGGGCGAATGATTTTGTACGTCAAAATCCATAAAGGTCTAAAACCAAATAATTTTAAAATTACATGGTTGGAATTTTATATATATATATATATATATATATATATATATATATATATATATATATTTATATATATAAAAAAAAA
>Ga0099826_10000487_pt1 | contig 19272 bp, 8 predicted proteins | sample Mtrugardesep15_FD_76830 | JGI IMG/M metagenome (GOLD analysis project Ga0099826, IMG submission 76830) | Root nodule microbial communities of legume samples collected from California, USA - M. trunc garden sep15 | ecosystem: Host-associated > Plants > Roots > Nodule | place: USA: California... | reverse complement strand
TTATAATACTTGTTTTATATATAAAAAATGTAATTTTTAATACGGGCCGGCCCGTTAGCCCGCGGCCCGTGTAGGGCCGGGTTCGGGTAGTATATTTCAAACCCATTTTCCAACCGGGCTTTTTGGCCCGGCCCAATAAAGCCCGAAGCCCGTTAGGGCCGGGCCGCCTGTTTTGACAGCTCTAGGTTAAACACCTAATAGAGGTAAGATTTTATTAAAAAGTTGTGTAATAATTAGTTGGTCAAAAGTAACAATTTATGTTTTCAAAACAATTTTTTTACTTTTGAATTTCTTAACCAGTGCCCCGGAGCACCGGTTAACAAGACCCATAAAATAATCAGCTTTAATAAAGTTCAAAATATTGGTAAACATTTTGCGTAGAGCATGTGCAACATACTTATAGAAATTTGCTTATGACTTTTATTGGTATCTATTTCAATCTATAAACCGACTGATTTATAGACATATCGATATTCTTCGATTTTAGAAGTTTGTTGTTTTCTAAGTTAGAAGAATTAAATGGTGTAATTATCTTTACAATTTTGAAGACTTATATGCTTAGTTTGGATTAAAATAGAAAGTGAAAGAAAATTAATTAAGAAGAAAGATTGTTAGATGAAAGAAAGTGAGTGAAGAATGAGACGGTTATTTGGTTGTTTAGCATAAATGGAAGTAGAAGGAAGGAAAGACACACATTTATTAGGGTTCAATAAGCTTTTGTCCCTAAAAATATAGTATTGTGATTCTAGTCGCTAAAATAAAACAGGGTGTTTTTATCATCTCAAAAGTTTTCTATTCTTTTTTGTTTCCTAATTGTCAGTTTCATATTATTATCAAAGTTATAACCCCTTTTATGTGTATTTATTATGTTCAACTCATATAAAATTTAACATAAATCTAAAATTATTGGATATATTGTTGTGATTCATCGACCCTTAATCTTGGTGGATATCAACAACATATCAAATGATTCTAAATTTATGTAAAGTTTTACATTAATTATTAATATGATATAAAATTTCAATCAAATCCAACGCGAAAAAATTAATCGAGTAAAACAATATTGAACAGTATAACATTGATCCAACATTATATCGATGTAATTTGATCCATAAAAATATATACAAGTTAAAAAGTATGCACCTCTTATATAGGTCAGATTCGCCCCAGTTTGCATGTCTTTATTGTGGCACAATCAAATACAAATGTGACAACACTACTCTTTGAAACTCATCAATCAAAATTTTAATAGCAGCCAGCCGCATCATGAATCGATAAAAGATATATAAAACTAGACCTCTTTGACCCTAGCAACAATTTAGGGTTAGTTTCCTTGACGCCACTTGATTTCTCTTCTACAACTTCAAAAGACGAAACACTGGATGTTCTAGAAAGTCCAGCAGGAGTTTTGGTAATAATGTTACAAGTGGTGGATCATCAACAAAAATATTATTCAGTGTGTTCTCAATCAATAGTTTTTTATTTTCACACCAATGATATTACAGTATATTCAGCTAGAGTTAGGTAGCTGGGTTAACAATTTAGTTAGGTGGTTAGAGAATTAGTTAATCGAACTCACTCCATAAATAAACATCTTCATTGTATCGTTACATTGTCTTTTATCAATCTATATTCATTTCAATATGAATTCTTATGAGTATTTTTCTCATAAGCGATGAAGCTCGGACACCTCTACGGGTAGGCATGTTGTGGTGTTTGATATGCGTATGTGTCCAACACTCATATGACACTTGTCGGCACGTGTCAAAAATCATGGACAAGTGACTATAAAAAAAATGTTTTTTATTTACTTCGACACTCCTTAAATTACTTTCCAACCCTAATTAAATTATTCGTGATTGAGTTGTGTTGGAGTTAAAATCAACAGCAGAACCCACTTGGGTTGTCCTAGTGGTATTGGCTTGGGACCTGGGAGTGTGCTCCTCCTCAAGGTCTCAGGTTCGATTCTCTCTGGTGCCAATTTGAGGGGGTTAGTTTAGCTTCTTAAAAAAAATAAAAATCAACAGTAGATATTGTAATATAACTCTAGGAAGAAAATGATGCCAATGTTCTTGGTCGCACAGAAAAGATTTATCTAATCAAAAGATATTTGAATGTGTAAAAGGAAAAATCAGTCCATTTACGGTTCTCCTTCATGCTCAAGTTGAAGCACATCAACTGAAATAATGTGTCAGTTATATGCTCACTTTATAGTTTTCCATGCAATGAATACCAAATTGTAATAGCTTGGAAATGTCTATCCCATTCTCAACCTTGTAATCTCATTCTTATTCTCATTCAGGTACTTGATTTCCTCCAAGTCCCAATTCATTCATAGAAGTTCCATATATTTCAGTCCTCCTACTAAAATAACCATTTTGCTAACTTGGAATAACATAAAAATTAAAACACATAGATGAGTAAGTTAATTTGGTAATCGGGATTTATGGAGGAGAACTGAGGTTGGTCACACAAATTTCCTCAAGTGAGGATTAAGAAGTATATAATATGGGATTTATCAGTGTTTTAAAATGCTTATGTTGTTAATTGAGTTGTAAAACATACTTACCTTCTTCTTGAGAGATACAGCAAATACACAGTAAGATTGAAATTAATATTCTTGAAGAATAAGCTTTATCATCGATTGAAACAACACTAGAATATGTGAAATATGCATCCAGTTTCTGTCTTTACAAATAAATGTTCTCATAAATCTGAATATTTATCAGTAAATAATCACAAATACAATTATATGTTGAGGTGCTCTTGTAAGAGGCAAAGAATAAAACTATTTTAAATAGCAAAGTAATGTTTTTCAGTACAAGACAATGATACAACATGAATTTACCTTCATTATTGGTTGGATGTTGCGTCGTCCTTAACATGAATTTGGACATTCCGTACCTACAAACAAGATAACAAGCAGTCCACTGTTACAAGTTCTGTTATCAGTTATCACCAACAAGACAAGCAAAAAAAAACCGCTTACCTCTCTTTCCCAATTGTATCTCAACGTAATAATGGCCAAGATCGATGTTTGAACCACTGTTCCGCTCATCATTCCAGTCCACATACCCTGATACGATAAATAAATCATCACCGTCAGGCACATTATCTGCATTTATGATTATCTTTACAAATATTTATGTGGTGAGATATGATTGAATTCGTATGAAAAAATTACACTTAAATTGCATAGCGTTTAAACCTTAAACTTTATTTATCTTACGCAAGAATGGAGTGGAATATTAGTTTGCGATGACACTTACCACAATGCCGGAAGGTAGCAACCAGCCTAGGAGAAACCCAAGAGGTATTCCAACCAAGTAGTAACTACCAATGTTTATATAAGCCACTAATGCTTGACGACCAGATCCAACTGCTACGCCTGAAAATAAAAAACCAACATATACAATCGGTACGTACAGCATTAAAAATTGTAATATTAAGTTCAGAAAACTGACATTGGAGTTGAGTGCTTATATTATAAGTATATGATTAGAGATTTACCTGAAAGAACAGGTTGAATGCAATTAAGAAGAATGGTAAAAGCCAACAAGATTGATAGTTCATTGACCATTTGGATTACAGATACGCTTGATGTAAAGATCAAAGCAAGCTTCTCATTAAAAACCACAATTATCAACCAAAATATGAATCCAACGATTACAGTATTTACCACTGAAACCACTGTCGCGAATTTCGCCCCTTTTGCATTGCCTGCGCCAAGCTCGTTCGCTACTCGCACCCTGATATGGACATTGTGAAATGATTAAAAAAGGGGAATGTTGAGATTTGAGAGAGTTATTTTTGTTGGGAAAAAGAAGATATCAATAGAAGAAAAAGGATCTATCACTTTGGCACGCTTACATAGGAATAACTTTATGTATAGTCTAGAGCTAGAGTTGTTGGGCATTGAGGGGAAGTCTCACTAGGTTGGATCGTCACTTTGAGCTAAGAGCAACCATACAAGTGAGTTGGACACCACATCTTCGCTCAAAACCTTAAGGCATTTGGTTTATGGATCATCTCACTTATGTGTTGTTCCACCTCAACTCTTTCATCCGATGCGGGACTTTAACTCACTTGACACATTGCAACAAGAGCGACCTTTAATTAATGGTTTTAAATTGTGACCGCAATATTGCGGACTTTAAAGTCTCCGCAACAGCATCACAGGTGCAATTTTGACCGCATTGGACACATTTTCCCGTATTTTATCGCTATATAAAGATTCAGTGTAACTGTAAATGCAATTTTAAACCATTATCCTGTCACATATATTTGCTACATTACACCATTCAATGCTTAGTGAGAACTGATTGGCAAATGGCAAGTGTTAACAATTTTACAATCTGATACTGCGTTACTGCACCATACATGGAATAAACACGCAGAAGTTACATACTATGAAGCAAAAGGTGTATAGACATGTGATACGGACAATGATCTCAAAGAGATAAACTAATGCATCACTTCTCACAAGTCTACTATAAGTTACAATTAATTACATACTATGAAGCAAATTAGAATGAATAAATTATGATCAGTTTGTCTTGTCAAACTCAATTAAAAGACCCCACAGGGATGATTGTTTACTGATTTACAGGGTTCTGCTTCTTGGCATTGATTCCATTTAATGAGTACATAAGAGATTATGCTACTCTTGGGGCTACCAAAAATCATTAAATTAGGAAGATTTTAGAGGAATAAGTAAAGGAGGCTTACAACCAGAAACATACCCGGTCGCAGCCAAAAAACCAAGCGGTATCATGGATTCCCAACCATAAATAGTTACACTGCCAACAACAAAATTTAGCAAAAATCCAATAAATAGTTAAATACAGTGAAACATGCAATCAGATTAAAACAAAAAAGCAAAGGAAGTAAAAAAAATTACCAAACCGAAAGAGCATCAATTGCAACATCAGAGTTGTACGTATAACCAGACATTATAAGTAACAATCTATAATAGAAGTTCTCTAACCTGAAATATCACATTAACACAATTTAAAGAATCACAAAACCTCAAAAATAAGTTAAAACCAGTAGATGAAGAGGAAAATACTAACGCAAGCATGACACCAGAAGCCAAAGATAGTTTAAAGAAATCCCACAAACCAACAAAAGCTTCCACAGAAAAACCAGTCCAAGAGTTTGGACACCCGCCAAAGAGTGTATACAGAAACATTCCCAAAACTGAGAGCCACCAAGAGAAATCAATAGTAAGAGCAATTCCAACAATCCCAACTCTCATCTTATAAACAAAAACCCAACTCACTATCACATGAACCACAAGTGCTCCCCCGGAAACCCAAGCTATAATCGCGGTTTTCAACTGACACTGCAAAAATCTTTGCAATGTGAATTGAAATGGGAAACTCAAATGAAACGGAATCAACCAAATTGCAACCAAACCCGCCTGCTCCGCAACTGCCACAGGTTGTCCTATGAACTTCAACATAGGCGTGGCAAACACAAACATAGGTAGCAACAAAATTGAAGACAAGAACAGAACAACCCAAGAACGTTGTAAATAAACACCCAACATATGGTATTGTCTTGCGCCGTAAGCTTGGCCACAAAGGGTCTCAAGAGCACTTGCCATTCCAAGCTACAGAATACACAAAGAGCAAGACACTGTTTGGATAAACAACTTAATTAAGCTACTTGAAGTATTGTACTAAACAAATAGAAATAGAAAGTAAGTACCAAGAAGCCGAAAGTGATGGAAATGAGGAGGGTGCAGGCAATGGAAATGGCGGCGAGGTCGAGATCGTTGAGGTGGCCGGCGAAAGACTGAGAGACGACGGTGATGGAGAACATGGTAAGACGGCTGAAGATGGAAGGGGCAGCAATGTGCCATAGTTTGTTTGATTCCAAACATGTTTGTTGGATTAAGGAGTTATTAGTGTTTTGTTGAAGTAGTTGTGATGGTGTTGACTGAAGTAGTGGAAGATTCTCTGTTTCAGATTCACTTGGGATGTTGTTGTTTCCCATGAAACTCAGTTTGTGAAGAAAACAAATCCACCTTCTTTTTTGGCTCCTCTCTAAAATGGATGATGATATTTACAAGATAGTCATTTGACGTAATAAATTATACATTGTAAAAAAATATATAATTACACTCGTTGACAGTTAACTTTTCTTTTTATGAAGGGAAAAAAAACAGCAGCTGCGTTTGCCGGGAGTCGAACCCGGGTCTATTGCTTGGAAGGCAATTATCCTAACCGTTGGACTACAAACGCTTGCTCATGACATCTATTTCTTCATATCTCATGATCTTTTAGCTCTTATATGAGTCATCCACGTTTCATTGTAGTACTCTTCTTGTTCTTCATAGCCAATATGAATATAGTCTAATCGGTGGTCTGGTTCAGAAGCCATGGGAACATCGATAGATGGATCCTTGTTAGTAGCTCCATATCGTACTGGAAATAAAGGCAACAAAGGCTAATCAAGCAAGCCTTTAATAAAGCATGAACTGTTGGAATAATTAATTTTTACTTTTTTCATAGATTCTCTTCATCATAAGTAATCGTATTTCATGCATTGTCGAGTGTTTCATAGATTCTCTTCATCAGAAGTAATCATATTTCATGCATTGTCGAGTGTCGATAGTGGTCATATCTTCCACTCAAATTCGGAAATGAGTTCTTACTAATGACAAACTTGTGTGAAGGATTACACAAGGCTTAAATTGAAAACAACAATATCTAAACATTTAAACACGATCGTTAGCGTTTTCTCTGAAGTAATATGTTATATTCACATCAAATCCACGATGACTAAAATCACAGCTACGGCTAACAAAACTGAAGAGATCGAAACGAACCTTCCATCGTAACACCAACTGGTACACCATAATAACAAACCTGTACAAAATACAAACCCAACACTCTCCCTAGCATCAAAAAAAAGTTGCACCAAAACTCCCCAAAAGTGAAATCAACGACAATTTGGAAAGCAAAAGCATTCAATCGAAAAAAAATTATTGGGTGACATTTAACATGGGAAAGACTAATCTTTTCCCACCATGGGTCAATTGAGATATACCATTTGATCAAAAGAAAAACACAATATTATCATGTTCCCTCAACACTATATTTTTTCACAGTTTCTTCTTTCCAACCACTATCTCTCCTTCATGTTTTTACCATATATTTCCTCATACCATAGCAACCACCATCAGTCCACTACCACCAACCCCACTCCTATCATAGTAACATAACCCAAAAAATCAATTGAAGATAGATAAAAAATCAATGTAACCCAGAATATAAATCCAAATAAACACTGAAGAATAAAAAATTTAATTAATTGTGATTTATTAATATGTTTATTCATCGAAATCTTGGCCAGATGTTGAATAAAAATTCCATGCCATTAATAAACAACTCCATGTTAATTTTAATAAATAACTCATGAATTAATTCCTGTAAAAAAAAAAAACTTATATTAGTTCATTTCAAATTATATTATAGTTCAAACACCATGATTTTTGGAAGAGAAAATCTTGGCATGATATTGACAAAAAAATTCCTGAACGGAAATGGTAGTGGTATCACAAGAGATTGTTGATGAAAAATTAAGTTTTAAGAAATTTGCAAAATTGATTTTCAATCAACTTGTTTGTTTTTTTTGGGGAAAAAGCATTTCAACTTGTTAGATCTAGAACAACACAAATATAAATTTTTTGGATCTTTGAGTGAAATCAAATTTGATGATGAATAATGTTTAATTTTATTTTTTGGTTTTCAATTAGAAGCTATTGGTGCCCTAAAAAATAAAATTAGAAGCCATTGGTAAGTGACCAAGTGTTATTGTGATAGTGAGGTTGGTGGCGGTGGATGAGTTGCTGAAAGTGGTAGGTGAGAGAGGAGAGAGAATGGTTGGGGAATATAATGCAGAGAGGGCACCGTAATACCATGGTCTTTTTTGATCAAATAGTAAAAATCTAATTGACTCATGATGGAAAATGATTAGCCTATCTCGTGTTAAATGTCACTAAAGTATTGTTGATGTTTGACATCAATTCGTGTTTGGACTAAAATGAAGTCTCTTTTGTGATTACACGTTTACATTTTACATGCTTGTTGCATTTCAACGCATACCCTCAAAAATATAAAATAGTCAGTCACAAAATCCTATAGTTTTTTTTGAAAGGATAAAATCCTATAGCAAAAATTTAGTAAATAAATAAAGTAACTTTATCTGCACGATTGATAATTATATAGCTAAAGATTATGGGTTATGGTCTCACTTTAACTTTTTCTCATAACGTTGGTTTTTTAATATGTCACATTATTAGAGCCAGAGGTACAAGTGCGACATTCAGGTAAAACAACAAGATAAAGAAATATGGCTTCGGATAAAATTAAACTTTATGAAGAGGTCTACATCACACGCTAATTAAACTCCAAGCACAAGCACCAACCGTTAACAGAGTTGATAAGTTTTGCTACCGTTAACAGAGTTGAGAAGTTTTGTTTTATGAGTGAAAATTCTCCATTCAAACTCGAACACCACATGTGACATTTATTCATATATTACTACGGACAAAAGGTTAAAGACTAAACCCCGTAAAGTTTGGGCTTTGCCCTCTTTTTGTATAAAAAAAATTAAAAAATTAGAGTTTATTATGATTTATGTAACGAGTTAAGTTTTGTTCAGGATCATGCTAACTATTGTCTTTAGTACACTAGTTAAAGAAAAAAAATTAAAAAAACATTTTTCATACTTTTAAAAGTATGACTATACCCATTTCAATAGTTTTACCATATTTAATTCTTTAACTAGTATTTTTTTTGACACAAGCTCTTTAGCTAGTATTTTAGGAGCACTAGTTAGCATTTTATTTTGTTTAATATAACAAAAGAGTATATATCTCTAGTTGCTCTTAAATACGGGGCAAAGTTATGGTGCATAAGTCATTTCCTTATGCATCATGTATAAACACTTCACAACCATTAGATTTCCTTCACACTCTCACAATCTGATCACACACATGCCTTTGAAGTCTTGCTCGCTCCGACCTGATTTTCACCTTTGTTCGCCGCTCCAACGTGATTTATCCGACGAGGTTGCACGGATTTCTCCAGCGACATTCATTTCCTCCTCCAAAACTGCTGCCATTAAATATATCTAATAGTTTTGAAGTACAACTCACAAAAACCATTTCTTTCCTCCTCCTCCAATTGTGTCAGCCCAAAACTGAACGATGACAATGACTCTAGGTCCTTAGTTTTTTTCACCTACTGGAAACCGTTAAGTATATCTAATAGTTTTGGAGTACAATTCACAAAAACCATTTTTAAATTTAAGCAGCGTACATAAGGATTTTCTTATGCACCATAACCGCACCCTTAAATATGCATAAAGTAGTTGTTGCCGGTGTCTTTTTCTTAACAAAAGACGTGCAAGTGTCGTTAGGCCATCTCCAAAGCTTGGTTCTTAGAGCCAAGAACATCAATTGTTTTATTTTTCCACTCGTAAATAATAAAGCAGTAAAAAGTGGAGTTCTTTTTTTTAGTTTTACGTAAAAAGTGGCGACGTGGGAGAAGAAATAATAGCATATGGGACCGAATTTAATGTAAAAACAAAGAACATTATGCTGGACCCACACAAAATGAAATTATGAACCGGTCATAATCTTTAGCATTGGAGATGCTTTTTTTATTCATAGCTATCCGTTCCCTGTGTATTAGAAAGAAATGTTGCTCGTCCCCGTGAACATATAAACTGAACTTTTGCAGTTTAGCATGACAAAGAGATATTGGCCCTGCGATGTAATGTCTCCATCATATCTCTCCTGTTGTTATGGACACCGGTAACCACTATCTTCACCGTTGTTATGAACACTATCACCCATTCAATTTGCTGTAATTTTTTATACGAAATATTAACGAGTGTCTCTAATATATTTTTTAAGACTTTTAAATGTTAACTTTGTATGAAAATATGTGTAACCAATGTATTGAAAATTGACATATTTGATTTTTTTTATAAATTAATATTTTTTTGAAATTCCTAAAAAGTGTCATGAGACATTCGTTTATAAATTATTTTATTTGCGGATTAAGTCGCTTTCTTTAATATATTTTGTGATATTGGGTAAACTTTTGTATGAAAGACTATCAATCAAGAAGTCTAAGATAAGACAACACAAATTGTTGTTTGTTTATTATTGCATAGATGAAAACTTTACCTAGAATTACACCTTCAAATAAGCTTATTGCTGCAACTAAAAAATATGTTAGAATGACCCCTCATAATCAAAAGGGAAATAAAGGAGAAGGAAAGAACTCCTCAAAAAACAATTTTGACATCAAATTCCTTTTTTAAAGAAACTTTGTTCTAATAGTGTCAAAAAAAAATATTTTTACAACTATTTGATTATAACTTTTGTGACAGTTCAAATAAATGATATAAATATGAGAGAGTTGTTCAAACATTGTCACAAAATGGTTATAAAAAATATATTACAACCTTGATTAACTTAAAAAAACTTGTATCGTCTCATTTAAACGTTCATTTCAATAGGATAAAGTTAATAAGTTTTACATTAAAAAATCACATTTTGAAAAAGAGAGGTTTAGAAACAATCATACTAAAAACATTGCTAGAATATCTAATCCAGAGAAAACTGTTCCTATAGATAAGGCAAATACTAAAAGATGAAACTCCATTACTGAATTAAATTTCTATTGACAAAGTTAAGAACATATTTTATGTTAAAAAAATCACATTTTCAAAAGAGAGGTTTAGAAACAGTAATACTAAAAATACTCCTAGAATATGTACCCCGGAGAAAATTGTTCCTATAGATACGGCAAATGCTTAAGATGAAACTCCATTATTATATTATATTTTTATAACAAAAAACAAGCATTGTATATGCTTCCCTCATAAAAAGCATTTTATATGCTCAACGTCGTGTTGCATTACTCTTGCAAGTATCTACTTTAAAAAATTATATATTCTATTTCTCCATTGAAAACAAATATGGTGAACATTAATACTCCCTCTCCTTATTATAGGAAACAATTGACTTTTTAAATTTATTGGATATTTAATGTATCTTGTTATAAATATAGACTAGATACATCAATTAAACAATGAACTTAAAAAGTCTTTTGTCTCTTATAATAAGGACCGAACGTAGTATATATTTTTTATGGAAAAGGTTAACTAGTGTTCCGATACTAGTTAAAGACTTTAAATAGTTCTCTTTTCAATTATATTTATAAGCAAATTTTGTTTTTGTTATTCATTAAACAATTGACGTATCTAGACTATAAATTTAATAAATATAGAAAAAGTAAAATTTGTTTGTAAAGATGAAAAATGTTAACAAATGTCTTAAGAGTACTGTTTAAGCATCTAAAAGTAACAACTTTTACATTGAAAACTGTACGGTTACAACTTCAACAAGTGTTTGACCTATATTTTTAAGGAATAATTTCTTTTTATGGATTCTTTAAACAATGTCTTTAGGACATTTGTTAACAAGACCTATAAAAATAAAAATATCGAGAGGAATTAAAGTTTTATTAAAGTTTGTGCAATGAGTATATTGGAAATCGTAAAGTTTAACATTTTAAAATAAAAAATAATTACTAAATTTAAATTTAGAAGGTTTAAAAAGGGTGAGGTTGTATATATATATAGCCTCTCCATATCTGAGCATTAAGTTTCATTATTAAGCAATCACACAAACCAAAGTAGTGAGAAAGAAAAGAACAGAGAGAACACACACATGGAAGAAGGAAAGGAACAACAAGTTGCAGAGAAAAAAATGAAGAGATTCCTTCTCATCGTAAATTGTTTCATATTAGCCCTAGGTAACTCCGGTGGTCCCCTCGTAATGCGTCTCTATTTCATCCACGGCGGCCAACGTGTCTGGCTCTCCGCCTTCCTCGAAACCGCCGGTTTCCCCTTAATGCTTATTCCCCTCACAATCTCATACATCAAACGCTACCGTCTCCGCCACCATCCTCCACCCTCCACCACCATCTCCATCACCCCACCAGAAAAACTATATATAATCTCCATGAAAGCTCCTATTTTCTTCGCAGCCGCCTTCATCGGAATCCTCACCGGCCTTGACGACTATCTCTACGCATATGGTGTTGCTCGGCTTCCAGTTTCCACTTCTTCTTTAATAATAGCCTCTCAGCTTGGTTTCACAGCGCTTTTCGCTTTTCTTCTTGTGAAACAGAAATTTACTGCTTTTACTGTAAACGCCGTTGTTTTGCTTACGGTTGGTGCTGGTGTTTTGGCTATGCATACAAGTAGTGATCGTCCTGCTGGTGTTTCTGCAAAACAATATGCGATTGGTTTTTCAACCACGGTTGCTGCTTCTGCATTGTATGGATTTGTTTTGCCTTCGGTTGAGTTGATTTATTTGAAGATTAAACAACCCATCACTTATTCTCTTGTTATGGAGTTTCAGTTCGTTATGTGTATGTTTGCCACTCTCTTCTGTGCCATAGGCATGATTGCAAACAATGACTTTAAGGTAAGACTTATTTTTATTTATTTTTTGAATAATATTTAAGGTAAAGTGTTTTTGGAAAAACAACTTAATTTGCAGCTTATAGATTTTAGTTTGCTTTACTTTTATAATGTTTTCGTATACAAGTTTTAAGTTATTTTCATTTATTTATAATTGAAGGTGTTTCCTAGTGTTTGTTACACTTTGTGTCGAGACCGACCGTTATGATTACATTAAATCATGTCGTATGTGCTTCATACAATTAGAGATTGGGTTTTACTAAGTGGAAAATCGAGTAGTTAAATTTATGAATGAAACTCTCTTATGGTGCATAATATTCAAACCCTAATTGTTTAGGTTTGGATCTTCTGCTACATAAGTTGTTAATCTTTGTTTTTACTTGAAAAAGTCAAGGATGTCGTTGTAACCGTAGAAGATTCAAACACTAAATGATTTGTTTTGTTTTGTTATTTTATTAATTATTATTTAATAATAATAATTGTGATTGAGATTTTAGATTCGAAATTGTAGGTGATTCCAAGGGAAGCCAGAAATTTTGGGCTTGGAGAAAATACTTACTATGTTGTGTTGGCTGCTAGTGCGATAATGTGGCAAGCGTTTTTTTTGGGAGCTATTGGAGTAGTTTTTTGTGCCTCGTCGTTATTGTCGGGTATTTTGATTGCTGTGTTGTTACCACTAACGGAAGTGTTGGCAGTTGTTTTCTACAAAGAAAAATTCCAATCAGAAAAAGCGGTGTCACTTGTACTTTCTCTTTGGGGGTTTGTTTCCTATTTTTATGGTGAGATTAAACATGCTAAGGCAGAAAAGAAGAAAAGTGGTTTAGAAATAGAGATGGGTCAAACTGTTGATGGGTTACCTGCTCCGTGATTTGAATGTAGGGTATAAAAATGTTTGAGTGTTTGTTTTTTAAGGATGTTTGAGTGTTTTAATTATTAAGTGTCTTACTTTTTTAGGAAAAGAAGGGAAATGCAAGTGTAACTAGTCTCATAAATATTGATCCCAGTAAGTATGGTTACAGTATATACTTACCAATAATATAATTGAATTTCACTTGAAGCTGGTATAATGTGCATTTCGTTTATTGTAAAAAAGAAGTGTATTTTTGTTGGGTTAAATATGTTTTTGGTTTCTATAAATATGTCAATTTTTAATTTTAATCTCTGTGAAATTTTCCTTCAACTTTTAGTTTCTATAAAATTTTCTATCTTCACTTTTTGTCCCTGTTTTAAAGTGAAATCATATGTAGAGTTCATATTTTTTAATAAAATTTTGCTGAAAAATTCATAATATTATAAGAATTTCTCCCAATTTTTTTAACAAAACATGAATTTAATATGAATTTTTATATTTTTTACGGTTAAAAATTCATATTTAATTTATGTTTTGTTAAAAAATTCTATTTTTTTTACAACATATTACACATTTCTGCATAATTTCATTAAAAAAAACAAAAATTAACTTCAAAATAGGGACCAAAAGTAGTGATTGAAAATTTTATAAGGACTAAAACGAAAAGTTGATATATGTATAAGAATAAAAACATATTTAACCCATTTTTTTGTTTAAGAGGAGTTTTATTAATACTCTATTTCTACCACTCTTTTTAATATTCACTCTCTTGTACAATGAAGCTCATATGAACTTCACCGTTTTATGTCAAACTCGTTTTTAAAGTGTAGAATCCACATTAGTTTCGTCAAAGAAAATATTCCTAGTATTTCTCTTTTATTTAAACTTATTTTAAATACACAATTTGACACAAATACTAGACATTGTATGTGTACTATATACCATTTTTTCTTCTTCAAAATAGATAAATATTTTTGTAGCACAAATATAGACTTGTGTCATTAAGCACTTAGAGTATATTTTTTTAAGGGAAACACTTAGAATTTTTTATGGGTATTGCTAAAAAAGGAAGCAAGTGATCAAATTTAAGTAGAAAAGGTCAAATTTTAAAATTTTAAGGTATTGAATGCATCATTTTTAAGATAAAATTTCTTTGTTAAACTTCTTATCAAGCCTTTAAGGACATGTTATCTTCTTTCTCTTTTTACAAAGGACATGTTATCATTTCTCATATTTTGTTAACCACTCAAATATGTATTTCTATTAGTTATCTAACTAAACATACATTAATTACCCAAAGTGATTCATTCATCATTAAAGTGCAAGTCTCCCTCAAAAAAAGTTATCTAACTAAACATATTTAGCACTAATCACCTAAAGTAATTTATTAATCATTAAAGTGCAAGTCTCACTCAAAAAAAGTTCTTTTTTTTTTGTTACATCACTAAAAAAAGTTCAATAAAGTGAAAGTGATTAATCATTTATTCAGCGTAGTTATGAAATGGCATAAGCATATGGATATTTTTGTGACCAATTTTTGTTCATAACTAAAATACAAGTCATTTTGTTTTTGACAAATCTAAAATGCAAGTCATTAACAAGCACATTTGTATTTTCCTTCATTTAAAACTGATTTAATTAAGTAGTTAATCACATACGTTTTAATGGTTAATGTCACAAATTCGGATTTATGTTACACAAATATTCTTCTGTTATCTAAAAAATATACGCAAAACGACAAAAAATATATGTATTGTTCGATGGAGGAAAAAGGATGTTTATGAATGGCGGGGTGAGGTTTGTCGGACAAAGGAACGATGGTGAGTCGGCCGAGAAGAAGAACGAGTGTTGGGTGTTGAAGGGTTATAGCTTCAGGTGAGAACAGAGAAGAAGAATGACGATGGCCAACAGAAAAGAGATAGGTTCAAGTGACTTGAAAGAGAACTGAGAATAACATGGTTTGAGTGAGCATTGAGAATGTGAGAAAAAATTACAACATGAAAATGGAAAAATATATTGTGCAATGTTTATTTTTTAATTTGGATACAAACATATAATAACGTTTTCACTAAGCGTTAACAAAAGAGGCACCGCTCTAAATATAATAGCGTTTATATAAAAGCATTATCTAACCCTTATGTAATAGTAAAGGTCAATATATTTGATGTCAAAGTTTGTGTCAAAATTTTGTTTTTGTTTTCTTAACAAGAAAAAGTTTAGATAAAGTTGAGTTTTGGAAACTAGAGATTAGAGCAAATATCAAGGTTTAAATAAAACTCAACCAGATGATACATGGGTGATAAAATGTTTGGTGACATTTGTGATATTGGTCAACCACAATATTATAAATGGTTTTTATTTTTCGATTTCACAAGGTTATTTTGTTTTTACGTAATTGTGACATTGTGGTTCGTCAATGTCACCAATGTCATCAAATATTACGTCACTCAAGTGCTACCCCACATAAGTACAGATATCGATAAATTATTCACCAACAAATTTCTTATGTTGACAATGGAAGATAAACTCACATTTTTTATAAGTAAAACCAATTTCTTATCAACTACACCAACTTCGTTAAATAATACTACATTCGATCACTATGATAAACAAAAATCATTTTTTATACGGGCTTGCCTAGATCAACTCATTTATTTTTCAGAATTATTTGGTGTGCCTCTGTTTGAGTTTTATGGAAGGAAAGGAATAACCGTGTATTCCAAAACACGGCTTCTGATTTTGCAACTCTAATGGCAAAGGTGAAACTAAACTCTTTTTTATGGTTGAAATCAAAACAGGGACTATTTAGTTACAGTTACCATGACTGGTGGAATCATCATCTTCTTTGTATGGGAGTCCACTTGTAATTTATTTTCTCTATTTTGGTTCTTTGTTGGTGTTGTTTGAGTGACACCATGTTTATGTAAATGCTTTTGGGTGGATTGCTTTTTGCATGTCTTGTGCGGGGTATTCCACTTTGCTTATATAATATATCATTTTAGTTTGTTCAATTTTTTTTTAAGATTCATTAAATAATTGATATATTTGGTTTGTAAAATATATCATATACGTCATTTATTCAATAAAATTGAGAAAATATTTTTTGTTTTTGATAATGACAAGTGTTTTTTTACATATTTTAAAAAATGTCATTTTTAGTTCGTGACATCGACTTGATGTTGGGTCACGTGACATAATTTTATTTAGTCATGTATGACGACGGTGACTAAAAATGACAAATTTTAAATTTGCAAAGTTTAAATCTAAACAGACAAAACTTAAAAAATTAATACCAAAAAAATGTTAAAAATGTTTGGAAGAAAAATCATATTTAAACCTACTGTTTTGAATGTAGGCTTCAATTATGAGTACTTGTTGTGTGAAACAAGTAGGACTGCATTATAGTGTATGTAACAAACAAAACTCTCCTTTAACAGTTTTATCACCGTTACATATACTTACTTAGCATCCACAATAGCATCCACAATTGTAATTTTTTAATATGAACTTCTTAAATAGACCTCATGTTACACATTACTTGTTTATAATATTTTAATAAAATAAAATTCAATGGCTTTAATAGAAGTACATTAATAAGGACTCCAATAAAAAGTACTTAAATAAGCCCCACTACCTTTACATCATTAAACAAAAATAATTTATTTATTAAATTATAAATTACTTCATAATATTTAATTATAATCCTTAAAAAAAAATATAAAATATTTATTTATTCGTATGAACTTAAATTTCTGACACATTTGCTAATAATTTGAAAATGGAAAAATTAACATTACAAATTTTACATTCCTTCGTTAAAAATAATAATAATAATTTGCATGAATTACATTTTATTTAAAATGATGGCAAATAGATAAAATAATATTTAAAACAACTATTAATTTTTTTTTAAAATCAAAACAACTATTAATTATTAAAATATTACTTATTTTGTAAGAGGGACCACATATTACATATTTTATTACTTCTTTTAAACGTGAGACTCGTTAGTTAGCTAGGAGAGAGATGGTCCTTATATAGTCACCCGTTTCATAATGATGACTCATTTGTTCTTCCTCCAATGGGGGGTTCTTAAGAGGGAGTGGTCCTTGTTAAGTAAGGACCTTCCATTAAAAATGTGTGAGTTCAAATTTAGAATCTTTAATATTTAAGCCGGACCACATTCAAAAACATACTATAATAATTATAAACCGTAAAAAAAAAAAAAAAATAAAAAAAAAAAAAAAAAAAAAAAAATCAACAATATAACAGATATTCTAAAATAAAATTGTATATGTGAAAATCACAAAAACAATTTGTAACAAGGAAATAATCTAAACTAGTTCATCCGAATTGATACCGAGGAGAATCAAACTTAAATTTTTTGAAGAGATGCAAACTCCTTAATCTTAAGTCAATATCATCAGACCAATTTAAATGGGTTTGTAATAAGGAGTACAATCAAATATAAGAATCTGAAATTTTATATATGCTTGCCTCGACTTTGACCAGTAGAAATAATTGATGTTCCGTGTGGATAATGTTGGTGGATACTCATATTGAATGGTGGAAGGAAATGGCCGTCTGTTGTCCAGTCGTTTAGTGAACCTCAAGAAAGCAAGTAACATCAGCTGACCCACGAGACGACACAAGAAATTCAACATTCTTATTCTTGTAAAAGAGTACTACTTTTTGTTTAAAAGAAAAGAGACTTTTATTTATTTAATGATCATAACAATATTTCTTTCAAATATTATTTGTTTATACAAATAAAAAACCGTGGCAAATCCATCAAGTAAATAATCGTATGAAAAATATTACCAGCATAGACCGACAGTACATTATAAAATAGTGAAATAGCTTGAAATTAACCAAATCATTCGGTTAAAAACAAGCATCATAAACTTTGGAGCTTTCTTCCATTTTGTTTGCTGCCTTTGACCGATACACCAAAGTGTCAAGAGAAACAAACAAGGAAAAGTATAAAAAAAAGTATATGACATTCAAATTTTGTCATTAAAATTAGACACTGCTCATATCAATATAGTCTCATATGTTTTCTTTTAGAAGAGTCTTATATGTTACAATTTAGTCTATATTTTCAAAACATTAATCAATTAGGTCCATTCTTTATAATGTTGTATATGCTAAATGTTTTGGTGGCACATATGCAAGCTTCCACTATTAATTTCAAGGACCAAATTGACGCTACACCATTTTTATCTCACTGCACCACATTCTCATTCTCTTGATTTCAAACTAACATTAAGAAGTAATTGAACATATGCTCAGCGCTCATTATGTTCCCAGCAAAGTGGCTAAGCATGTTCCACCTTTCTTTTTGATTTGGCCAAATGCATTGAAATGTTATGGTTAGCATAGTGCCAACCAGTTAACCTCATAGCTGATTTGTTTTTCAATACTTAATCATTTGTTGGGATACACGTGGAATTCAATGCAGGTATTTTCATAAAATAATAATGGATGTTTAGACTGTACACCACAATTGCACTAAAACACTATTATTTATGCACTAACCCTTCAATTTTTAGGGGAAGAGAACCCTGGTAATTTGGAATTCCTCTTTATCTTCATTTACAAACACTCTCTAGGCCTATACAATTGAGATGAGATACAACTGAAATGCTTACGGAGCAAAGATAACAAAATTGTCAATGAACCAATACTACTCTTATATTATTCACGCCTGCTAGCATAACCAACCGTGTAGTATGTCAAGCCTCCAAGTTAAAAAAAGAAAAAAGAAAAATTTAGGGAAGTTAAAAAGTTATCCGAAAACCTTTTTCAATTTTTCATTTATTTCATGTTTGGGGTCATCTTATCTTTGCTTAAGAAGAATATAAACTAGTACAAAATAAATTGGGTTAAACATGCTCGTAGAGACA
>Ga0099826_10000486_pt1 | contig 19275 bp, 13 predicted proteins | sample Mtrugardesep15_FD_76830 | JGI IMG/M metagenome (GOLD analysis project Ga0099826, IMG submission 76830) | Root nodule microbial communities of legume samples collected from California, USA - M. trunc garden sep15 | ecosystem: Host-associated > Plants > Roots > Nodule | place: USA: California... | reverse complement strand
TGTTCCTCTAATACTTGCACAACAAGTAACAAATGCAAGTGTAACTAACTAGCTAGAAAAAAGGTAAATCAACTAGTTACTTGTGAGACAAGCCAACTGGTTGCAGAATGTGCTAGAAGAGTTGATAATCAAGCTTAAGGAACCTATCAAGCTTCTAATAGATAACAAGTCTGCAATAAATGTAGCTAAAAATCATATTGCACATGATAAAAGCAAACACATTGAGACTATATTCCACTACTTGAGGGATCAAGTGAACAAAGCAATATCAAAGTTGAATACTGATCAACTTTAGATCAAGTGGCAGACATTTTCACTAAACCTGTCAAAAGGGCCCAGTTTCTGAAGCTTAGAGGAGAATGGGAGTAGTTTGCTTTGATAGTTTGAATTAAGGAGGAATATTAGTTGGTAATTCAAACCTTAATCGTGTTTGTTTAGTTTGTTAGGGTTAGTTACTTGTCTCACAAGTAACTAACTGATTTACCTATTTTCTAGCTAGTTAGTTACATTTGCATTTGTTACTTGTAGTGCAAGTATTAGAGGAACACATTTGTGTGTGTGTGTGTGTGTCTCTATATATATAGTGTTTTCCTCAATGAATAATATACAACTTTTCACAATTCATATTTCCCTGAATCCTTCAAATCCTCATTCTCTCTTTTCTCTCATAACTATTTTCTTCATATCCAAGTTACCTTCACATAAACCCTAATCCATATTGTTTTCCCCTAACAGACACGATGACTAACAGTGGTAAAAAAAAATGGCACATTGACTTTGATAAATTTGATATTATTTGAAAATGAATTTGCTAACCTATTAAAATTTTCGGTTTTATAATATTTTATCGATCTTTTTTGAATATATGTTTTTGGTCAAGTATGAATATTCATTTTACTAATTTTATATTATTATATTTAATTTAATAATCCAACTGCATAAAAGTATATGAATAATTTCAACATAAGTTCAAATAATTTTAAAAAAATGAGAATGTGATGTCTAGTGTTAAATGCAATTAATAGAATAATCTGGTCACTATATATTCAAAATCAATTTTTACTCAAACTATCCAAACAACATCAAGTCATGATAATCACTTTTATATGAGTGTATCCAAACATAAATCAATTCACATCAAACTCATTTTTAACCAAAATCAATTATCTCAAACTCAATTATATCAAAATCAATTATCGACGTCACCAATCCAAACACACACTAAAATGAATATAAAAAGAAAAACTCAAGGCACTAAATTGACTAAAAAAAATAAATTAAATGTTTAATATTTGTAATTTAAAAGACTAAAATGAATAAAAAAACTCAAGTAATTAAATTGTCTACAATAATTATTTTAAGAAAGAAAAATAGAACGAAATCTTAAATATAAATTTTTTTCTTGGTCAAAAAACATAAATATAAATTAAAGAAAAAAATTAATATATGTGAGATATGTTATTTATTGTGGAGGGACTAGCCAGAATTTATATGAACTCTTAAAATTGAATATATATTGTAGCAATAAAAAGGACAACCCGGTGCATTAAAGCTCCCGGGGTCCCACTATTTGGTGTATTGTACACAGCATTACCATATTTTTACACAAGAGGTTGTTTCCAGGACTTGAACCTGTGACCTTACAGTCACATGACAACAACTTTACCAGTTGCGCCAAGTTTACCCCTCAATATATATTGTAGCAATATTACTAAAATTTAAAATATGTTAATTATAAACATTAATTTATCGTTCTCTAAAAAGAATACTCATTTAAAAAAATTTCTTTTATTTTTCTCTATACTTTTCACCCAAAAACTCTCCCTCTCTTTTTCTCCAAACTTCAAAACAAAGTCTAAGACAAGAGACACAAAATACATATTTAACTACTATTGTTTTTGTTCCCACGTCTCTTTTTTTTCAACTTGATCTTAAAACAATCAATTAAATTTAAAATATATTAATTACAAATATTAATTTATCGTTTTCTAAAAAAATATTGATTTAAATTATTTTTTTTATTTTTCATCCAAAAGTTCTCCCATCTCTTTTCCTCCGGACTTCAAAACAAAGTCTAAGAGAGACAAAATACATATTTAAGTACTATTGTTTTTGTTCCCACGTCTATTTTTTTCAACTTGATCTTAAAAAAATCAATCTGAGTCAAAGAAATAATAATTTCTTATCAATCTTCTATGAAAGATTATTTAACAATAAACATAATTAGTTTATTACTCCCTCCGTCCCTTAATATAGCCACCTATTGCTTTTTTCACATTTCTTAAGAAATGTTGTTGGTGTAGTTGATGTGTCTGTTTTATAGTACAATTTTACAAAATTACCCTCATTAAAGAGATAATGTGAAAAGTCAATTTATTGTAATTTTAGAATTAGTAGCAGTATTAAATAAGGGTATATATAGAAAAAAATAATTAATGTGTGTTGTAATTTGAAAAGGGGGTTATATTTAGGGACAAAAAAATAAATAAAAGGGAGGTTATATTAAGGGACGGAGGGAGTATTTTCATAAAGGCAAAATAGATATTTAACTACTATGGTTTTGTTGTGGCTCTTCTCTTTCTTTCAACTTGATCATAAAAGAACCAATTAAAGTAGCAGCCAGGACAAAAATAATTGTTGTCACACACGTTCACATTTGCTTTTTTTCTCTATAATTTCAACTTTCAAGGCCTTGCTTATGCGAACTTATGTCTGTAAAATTGAAAAAAATCTCTTACTTTGTAGCTGCGCTCTTCTGGTTAAACTGAAAATTGACAAGAGACAAGAAGGGGTCCAATCCAAAAGTTCTATGTTCATGGCTTGCTGCTTTAGGGTCAAAGTTGAGAGTTTTACAAATAATGGTATCTTTAATGTTATTCTATTTTTCCCATTTTTTTATATTTTAACTTTCTAATTAATTAGTTCAGCTTTTATATATCTAAGCTCTATTTTTTCAAAAAAAATTTTAATACACCAAAAAGACTTGCTTCAAATGAATACTATGTGATGAGTTATATTTTGATATCCAATGTATTACATGATATTGCAATAACGTTATTGTACTTTCTTTTCTTAACTGAATTGACCTCTGTTTTCCATCAAAAATATCAATGTAAATGAGAAGTTGAGAACTATATAACTTAAATTATAAGATTAATACTACATCAACATCCAAGTCGTTTCCCTTTAAGTTTGGTTGTAATATCAAACTACGACATAATGTTCAATTCGGTTAAACTCGGTAATTTCAAAATCTTTCTTAATAGTTTATTCGATAATTTTTCTAGGTCTTTCATCTGCTTCTAGTGATCTGACTATCTTCAATCGCATCTATTCTCCTTACTACAGAATCTTATATTATAAGATTAACGGTATTGAAATTATTGGTAGAAAAATATGGCAGAAAAGTTAGTTCATGCATGTTTCTATTCTAACATGGACAGGTTTGAATTCCAATGATGTTTTGAATGGTTTGAGCAACAAGGCATCCTCTTCATCTGTTTTCTTAACTTCAAGGACTGAGGGTGAGATATTACAATCCAACAATTTGAAGTGTTTCACATTCAATGAGCTAAAAACTGCTACAACGAACTTTCATCCAAGCAGTCAAGTGGATGAACGCGGGTTTTGTAGCGTCTTTAAGGGGTGGATCGATGAGCGCACGCTAGCTCCTACTAAACCAGGTACTGGTTTTGTTGTTGCTGTTAAGATGTTTGACAAAGAAAGCGACCAAGGACATAGTGAATGGTTGGTGAGCGTCGTTTAATTTTATTATGAAGTTAGGAAAATATCAAATTTAGTATATGAAACTTGTTTTTTGTAGCAAAATAGAAGGTGCCATATGAGAATTTTGATATTTAATATGGGGAGACTAATTAATCTTGTACTTTAGGCAGAATTTAATTACCTCGGACAGCTGCGTCATCCTAATCTTGTGAAATTGATTGGTTACTGCTTAGAGGATCATTACCGGATTTTGGTATATGAATTTTTTACCAAGGGGAGTTTGGATTATCATTTGTTTAAAAGTATGTTATTAATTTTCCTCATTCTGTCATTTACTAATTAGTATTTTAAACCTTGAAAAACTCATATATCTACCTTATGTTTATGGAACAGATGCTTCTAACTTTGAGCCACTCTCTTGGAAAATCCGAATGAAGATAGCTCTTGATATTGCCAATGGTCTTGCATTTCTTCATAGTGATGAAGTGAATGTGATACATGGACACTTGAAAACTTCTAAAATTTTGATTGATTCTGTAAGTGAATTACATTGATCTTACTAGCTTGGACATATAGAAGGATTACTAATTAGACTTGCTTTGTAAAATTCTTTTTCGTTGAAAACAGAACTATGATGCAAAAATATACGATTTTGGGTTGGAAAAAGATAGATTAGAAGACGATAATGGTGATGATGATATCGAGTTGGATAGGATGTGTACAGGCTTCCTAGTTTATGCAGCACCTGAGTATATAATGACAGGTATCTCAATCTTTTTCAAGCCAATATCAGAAAGTTACTATTGCATACTACTCTCTCCCGGTAAAATATAAGCAAAAATGATAGTTCAAATGTTGATGTATCTGGACTAAATTTTTAACCGCGTACATCGGCTTTTCAACTACCACTTTTGCTTATATTACATTTCGGATGGAGTATTTTCATATTGCATCATATGATCATGCCTTGTACATAGTGAATGAACATCACTTCTAACCATTTTTTTCATTGTCTTTTTTGTGAAGGTAAACTAACCAAAAAGAGCGACGTATACAGTTTCGGGGTTGTTCTCTTGGAAATTATGTTAGGCAAACGTGCATTGGACAAAAACAGGCCATTAGGGGAAGAAAATTTAGTTGACTGGGCAAGATTTTTACTTATCAGCAAATGCAAGATCTCTCATGCCATGGATGATTATATAGAAGGTGAATATTCGTTGCCTGAAGCAATGAAGGTAGCTCACATTGTAATTCAATGTCTGTCTACAAGACCACAAAAAAGACCAAACATAGATGATGTGGTGAGATCATTGGAACCACTTCAGAATTCCAATGACTAAATTAGTGTTGTGGGGAGCTCTTAATCTCAACATCAAAGTAAATGGTCATATCTCAAGCATTAGTGGTTTAGAACAACATTGAAAAAGAGCCAATGCACCTTTAAGTGAACAAATAAATGAAATGTCATCATAGCATCTTCAATGCATGGAAGTATTTAAGAAGCTTTAATAGGAGAATGGATTTGTTTCTTATTTTTCTCTACTCAATATTGGAAGAACTTGTGGTGGCAAAGTAGGCTGCATCAATTTTTTTAAAAGTAGCTTAATTATGATATGGTAGCATTAGAATAAAATATTGGTTCATATAAATATGAAAGTGGGTGTTACTCTTTTTTGACAAAAAGTGTGGGTTAGAGTTGCATATTTATTAGATGTAAAATATTAGTTGAATATTTACAAGGGTTAATATATTTTTATCCTCTGTAATTTGAACGAGTTCTTGTTTAACCTCCATTAAAAATAATTTAGATTTCAACCCTATAATATGAAGATTATTTAATTTTAGACCTTGGAGACATATGACTGTGAACAATTGATGAGGTGGCGCGCTGAGTGGGCATTTTCGATGACATGGCATGGTAACTTGGTTTTTTTAATTCTTTTTCATTTAATTTTAAAAAAAAATTAAAAAAAAATCAGAAAAACCATAAGATTTTTTTCCAAAATTTAAAATATTAGAAAATATAATTCAGAATTTTTTTTAAATTGAAAGTATTTTTAAAAATTCTGGAATTTAATTTTCAAAATTAAAAAAAAACAAAAGTTAGAAAAAACTAATTCAAAATTTAAAAAAGATTTTTTTTCGAAAAAAAAGTTTTTAAAATTTTTTCAACAAAAAAAAATTCTGGAAAATATTTTAATTTTTAAAAATCTGGATACAAATTTTTTTCAAAATTTAGAAAAAATTCAGAATTTTTTTTCGAAAATTTTATTCCTGAATTTTTATAATATCTTTTTCGAAATTAAAATATTAGAAAGAAAAAAATCATTTTTTTACGAAATTATGAAGATTTTACGAAAATTAAAAATTATGTACTGCAAAATTTTTGAAAATAATTAGAAAATATATTTCCAAAAATTTTGTTTATCATTTTTATACAAAAAATTAAAATTTTGAAAAATACTTTTTGTAATAAAAAAGATTCCTGAATTTTTTTTAAAAAAATAGTTTTTGTAAAAAAAATCGTGAATTTTTTTCTAATATTTACAATTTTTTTATTTTCCTGAACGTCGTAGTGCTTTAATTTTTTTATTTTAAATTTCTTGATTTTTAAAATGTAATTTTTTTTAAAAAAAATTGTCAATTAATAAAAAAAAACAGCTGAAAAAATTTAATTGAAAAAGAATTATAAATGTCACGTCATCAAAATTGTACTGCATATTTGTCTAGTCAGATAGTCTGAGGGTCTAAAACAAAGGTTGAAATCTAAACTTTTTTTTTACATAGAGTAAACCGAAATCCGTTCAAATTACAATGGGTAAAAGACATATTAACCTAGTTATAATACAGTGTTGTGGGATAAGGATTGGTATAGCTGTGTATGAAATTTGAAGAAGATTCCTTAATTAATAACCAAAAGAGGATCTAGATGTACGAATATATTCCTCAAAAAAAAAAATGTGCGAATATACATCACAACTATAACATAAATCACAGTCATAGTATCATGTCATGATCGGTAAATCCAAGATTCAGTTTCATGAATTAAGGATATCATATATAGTGATAAGAATAAAAATTACAATATCTTTTGAAGTCATCCTCTTAAGATTGATTTGATACTTTTGAATGATTATAGGATGAGATCTTCCTTTCCTTCTTTCTCAAATCTACAACTCCATTCAATTATTGTCATATGTCCATAGACAAATATTTATAAGAAAAGTTGAGAGGGGACCTGCAACTCTTTTATGTAAGGTTTCAATGCTATGACAATCCTTTTATTAATGATTAACATGGTGTGACACAACAATTGATAGATGTTTGAATCCCTAAATATTTGCCTCAAGCCTTGATTCAGAAGTGATACATAAAAAAAAACATATGTTGGAGAATGTCTTAAATAGATCTTAGTTAGTAAGATAGATTAGCTTCTTCAATTACGGATAGAGGATACATTGGTTTAAAAAAAAATACCCTTATATGAAGAGTTGCAATAGTTTCACTCATCATGTATCTATTCATTTATAAATTATACTATCCAAACATACTCACTGTTATGTGTAATATTCATGACTACAAGATGAATATTTCAGGATATGTCAAGATATATATCATTCAACTAGTTTATGTTTAGTAATTTAATGGAAAATCAACACTTAAAAAAAATCTATTTCTTCAAAAAAAAAAATCTAACATTCTCCAATTGGATGACATTGATTTATAAATGAAAAAAAATAAAACAACTTAAATCAATTTTTCAAAATAAAACGGCAAGGTTTTTTCTTTAACCCCTGAAACTGCAAAATATAGAGCATTGGGAGAGAATCGGAAAAAGGGGTCAATAGGATAGGAGTACATGACCTAGCTTATGTTAGGTTCTCATAAGAGTTTTTTCATAAACGAGATTAACAGTTATTTTTTAGGATCAATATTGACGGATTTATAAGGTGGTGCAAAAGACCTTTTCTTTGTATAATGAATGTATTTTTTATTATCAAAATATTGAAATGCATCCATATGGATTGTGTTTCTTGGCTCATTGGAGCTCCTCTAGAGGGTACTCTCAAATTCAATGTTGATGTTAGTTTTTTAGAAAGTTAAGAGTGCTTAGGTGTTAGTAGAATTGTTAGCGACCACGAGTTCATGATGGAGATTGAATATCTAATTTTTCTCACTATGAAGTTAAAACTGATGTTTTGTTGGCTGACTTGCGTGTTACTAGTCTTTTGTCACAACATTGTGTCTTGTTTTAATGTTATTCTCACTTATTATGACTACCCCACCCCACAACATTGTATTGAAGACTTTATTGTGTAATATGTTTATGTGAAATGTTAAGTAGTGTCCTTAAGGCATTGGTTAAAGACTTTAAATAGTAATTTTTTATAAAAGTTTGTGTAATCAATACATTGGAAATTGAAAACTTTAAAATTTTAAAAAAATAATTACTTTATTTAGCATGCTTAAAGAGTGCTCCGAGGACACTCGTTAACATGACCCTAAGGTAAAAAAAATGTTAAATATCAATATAAAAATTTTATTGGTCTATTTACAATTAGAAATATGTTAGATTACTTCTCACAATTTAGTATTTTTATTAGGTTAATGACCAACACGTAAACAAACAATCGAGACGAGAAAACAGAGACAAGATGGTCTAAATTCACACACCCCACTCATGTCTCAATAGAATGGCCACTTCACTAGGTTTATTTTGGATGGGTTTGAATAGTATAACTTTATTTCATTGGTGGGTTTAATACCATTTTTATTTATTGTCGTTTATTAATAAAATTTGTTTGATGTTAAAAATAAAACAACTAAAATTATAAATACATTAACCATAAACATTAAGTTATCCTTCTCTAAAATAATACTCTTTAATCTATTTTTCCATATATTTTCCACCTGAAAAACTTCCAGCCTCTTCTCTTTCCTCTTGACTTCAAAACAAAGTCTGAGACACAAGAGACAAAATACTACATATTTAACTACTACTATTGTTTTTGTTGTGCCCACATCTCTGTTTTTTCAACTTGATCTTAAAACAATCAATTAAAGTAGCAGCCATGACAAAACCTGTTCTCATTTTATCCTTCTTCTCGACGGTCTAACAAATAACCCGATCAGACATATGACCCCATTCAAACCCAAATACTTTTCAACATATCATATAGTGTTGACTTAAAAAACAATAGTCAGTTGAATTGACAGTTATGCCCTTGGGTGGCACCTAACGTGTGGAAAAAATCATTGTTCTCACACACACACACACACACACGTGTATATTTGTTTTTCTTCTCTTTCAAGCTCTTCTGGTTGCACTGAAAATTAACAAGAGACAAGAAAGGATCTAACAATTCTTTGTTCTGTGATGATGGGTTGCTGCTTTAGTGCAAAGGTCAAAGCTGAGAGTCCTACACATAATGGTAATATTCTTATTTTATTTTTTCAACTTTTTTACTTGTTATCTCAGCTCAATTTTGATTGTTTGGATTTGAGTTCTAAATGATCTAATATGTGATATTTTTTTCAAAATATATTATGTTGCTTGTTATATAATTAAGGAAATTAAAACAGTTTTTAGGATTCTCTATACTTTCTGTATATTTATTATCTATGTGATGAGATATGTAGTGTTTAGTGTAACAATCAAAATGGTTTAGAAAATTATTAAGGGGTGATCCCCTGTAGCTATGAAAATATTCCATCTATTATTAATTCAATCATACTTTTTATACTTGAAAGGTAAAGAAATCAATAATACAGATAAATATCTACAAGAGAATGTGAAGTTTTCATTTTCATGCACTTCTGAGAACGAATGTATTACATAGTTTATATGATGTTATTGTACCTTCTTTTCATATACTGTGTTGGACTCAAATATAGGATCAATGTTATTGGAATTATTGGTAAATTATTTTATTTTTTATTGCCAACGCCTAAGAAGTTAATTCATGTTTTTATCGTGACATAAACAGGTTTGAATTCAAAGGTTGTGGGGAGAGAAGATGATGTTTCGAGTGGTTTAAGTAGAAAGGCCTCTTCTTCATCTGTGCTACTAAGCTCTAGGACTGAGGGTGAGATATTGCGAACAAACTATTTGAAGTGTTTCACTATCAACGAGGTAAGAGCCGCAACAAGGAACTTTCGTCCAGATAGTATGATTGGCGAAGGTGGATTTGGTTGTGTATTTAAGGGTTGGATCGATGAGCACACGCTTGCTCCTACTAAACCAGGTACTGGTTTTGTTATTGCTGTCAAGAGGCTTAACCAGGAAAGCGATCAGGGACATAGTGAATGGTTGGTGAGTGTCATGTAGGCTCAATAATTAAGGATTTGATTGCACTTTGAAGTTACGAAAATATCAAATTAGTTTAGGACACTTGTTTTTATATTATCTAAACACAAGTTGTAATCTGTAACTTTACACTTGAACAATTGAAAACCACTGCAGCCACTATGTAGTTGGAGACGTATGCACAATTGGCACAGTTGTAATCTTGTGCATTCTTTGTTTGCATTTTTTCGAGTATGTTTTCTTTTGAGCCAGGGTTGTTGCTCTAACATTAACCTTGTATTTCATAGACAGAAATCAATTATCTTGGACAGCTGCATCATCCAAATCTAGTGAAACTGATTGGTTACTGCTTAGAGGATGACTACCGGATTTTGGTATATGAATTTGTGACCAAGGGAAGTTTGGACAATCATTTGTTTAGAAGTATGTTATTAACTTTCCTCCTTCAATTAGTCTTTTTTTAAGTTTTTTTATTAGTTGATATCATTTGCTAGTTAGTATATTAATACAATCAAAATCTTATCTCTACCTAATGTTTATGGATCAGGAGCTTCTTACTTTCAGCCACTCTCTTGGAAAATCCGAATGAAGATAGCTCTTGATTCTGCTAAGGGTCTTGCATTTCTCCACAGCGATGAAGTCGAAGTGATATATCGAGACTTCAAAACTTCTAATATCTTGATTGATTCTGTAAGTGAATTACGTTGATCTTACTAGCTTGGAGACGTATAGAGATTATTAATTAGACTAGCTTTGTAACATTGCTTCTTCTTTTTTTTAACAAACAGAACTATAATGCAAAACTCTCAGATTTTGGGATGGCAAAAGATGGACCAGAAGGTGGTAAGAGTCATGTCTCTACAAGGATAATGGGCACACCAGGCTATGCAGCTCCTGAGTATTTAGCCACAGGTATCTCAATCTTTATTCAACCAAATTATTTTTGCATTTCTACTAATGCATTTCATTTCATCATATGATAGTGGATGAGAAATTAGAGCCTGGAAGTTATATATGTGCAGAACAATTTATGACCAATATATTATTTGCACTATCAATTTCAATATTCTGAAACTACTAGGAAAAAGTTGGTCTCTACCCGTTCGAATTGACATTTAATTCTTCCCACGTACAACCAGCTTCCTCTATCGGAAATTGCAGTTTACTTTATTATACTTAGACTTCAGATGCTGTCTACATTTTAACTCAAGTTCAATAAGCAACTTTACAATGACAGAAACCTCAGTCCTAAAATGTGGTTTCTAGCCAGACACCTCAGTCCTAAAATGTGGTTTGACCACAAACTAGTTATGTTTGGCTTCTGGTCCTAAAATTGATCCAGTCCCAAAGTCATTCTTGCCCAAAAGCTTAGATTTCTAGCTTTGTGATAAAATAAAATCAATTCTCAAATTCATTAAAAATGTCAAATACATATACACAGTCAAAAGCAATTTTCATTTAAACTATTCAAATGAAAATTAATAAAAATCACTTTTTTGTGATTGTATACAAACATAAATCACTCTACATTCAACTCACTTTTTTGACCAAAATCAATTCCTTCAAAATCGGCTAGTTTCTTCACCGTAGAACCATGCATACACTACATTAGTTACACTTCCCCTCCCCAACTACTATGTGCTGCTACTCCTCGCTATCGTAAGGTCTATAGTCAATAATGATTGTTGCATCTTACAACAACATAATGAAAAAAAAAAATAATACAATTTCATTCCTAACCTTTTTTTTTCCGTTGTCTTTTTTGTGAAGGCCACCTAACCAAAAAGAGCGATGTATACAGTTTTGGGGTCGTTCTCCTAGAAATTATGTCAGGCAAACGTGTATTGGATAAAAACCGACCGTCTGGAGAGCATGATTTAGTTGCATGGGCCAAGCCATTGCTCATGAGCAAACGTAAGATTTCTCAAGTTATGGATGCTCGTATAGAAGGCCAATACTCATCGCGTGAAGCAATTAAAGTAGCTCATGTTGCAATTCGATGCCTGTCAGCAGAACAAAAATATAGGCCAAACATTGACGAGGTGGTGAGATCGTTGGAACAACTTCAGGAATCCAATGACAAAACAAATGGGCATAGCTCAAGCAGCAGTGGTTCAAAACAACTTGGAAAAAGTGTCGATGAATCTTTAAGCGGAGAAGGTACTTCTAATATGAGTTCATCTGCTGCTTCTCCTCTCCATCAGTAGAAGAAGAAATTTTTGGACATATGACACATACTTCAGACAATATACATTATTTTAAAGAATATATATACAGAGATAGGGTGTCTCCTATATTCATCATCCATATTATCCAATGGCATGTCTAGTTGCTGACTTGCTGTACAGATTTTGATGCTAAAATGTTAGTGACAGAAGTTTTTCTTTTCACATTCCAACTTTTCTTTCTCATCAAACTCTATAATTTTGTGAATATGAAAGTGAGAACTAGAGAAAATGCATAAGTATGGATGGTGAGTTAAGTGCATATTTGGATTTGTAGTGGATCGCTCATTAGCGCTTCTTAATGTATGTGTGTGCCCTGCTTTTGTTTGAAATTTATAGTGTAGCCTTTGCCTTACTATGATTTTGCACCATGAAGCTGTCAAATTCATTGTCAATCTAAACATATACTGTAAATGCAATATCATAAATTTCTGTGTAATTTATACAAAAATGTGTCTTTGTAATGTATGTATACATACTTACACTAAGCCAATGGCAGATTTTCATGTCGCATAGATTGAGGAGGAGAATTACTAAGCCAATTGTCCCACATCGATAACTATCAGTAAAATAGAGAGGAACTTTCGATATAAAAAAAAAAAAACTGTGAAGCATTCCGTCTAAAATCATGCAAGAGTATTTTTATTGACGGGTCATAGTCGCATAGATTGACTCTTAATATTGCATGGAGTGTCTACTAAGAAGTTGAATTTAATTTTTCAGACGGTTTATGTAATATTAATAAAATTATAATAATTTTTTTTTTTAATAATAATTAATATTTCTTTCGAAAGGAAACTACTTCTTCTGTTTTTTTCAAGTATTTTTTTATAAAGTTAACACCAAAATAGTAACGTGTATTTTTGCATATTTTTTGTCTATTATATCTGCATTCATATTTTTCTTGCCTGCACTCTCTTTCTCTCTCCTAAGAAACAATGTCAATTTTTTAAATAATGTGCACATCTTTTAAATTATATTAAGTTAATATAAAAATTATTCCAACTTCACATGATCAAAAGTTAAAATATAAAAATAACTTCCTTCCAACTCTTTTAATTAAAGTTAAGGCTTCAACTATGGCTTCAACCAATGCTAGAGTCACATTTGAAATTTTTAACAATTGTTACTTATTTTATTTATAGAATTTTTACTCTTCTTAAAACCATTGTTTGGAACAAATTTTTGTTTAAATTCAAAGATAACAAAAAACAAACTTTGCTTAAAAAAACAAATTTAAGTTTTCCAAATAGATAGTATTAATTAGTTTTATTGAAAAAGATAAAAGTAATTGACAAAGGGTATAATTGACAAGTCATACCCTTAAAATACCAAAAAGACAATTAAATAGGAACGAAAAAATCACCCTAAAAAGACACTTAAAAAGAAACGGAGGGAGTATATAGAAATGTTAACAAGTGTTTTTATGATATTTTTTAACATCTTTTAAATATTAGATTATTATAGAAATTAATGGATTTAATGTATTTGAAATTGAACTCTTTAACTTTTTCTATAAACATTTTCTTTAATTAAGAATCTTTAAGGAGTGTCCTTAGTGTTAGGGTATTTTTTAGCCAGACTCTTTTAAGTAACTTTCTTAAACAATATTCAAAAGGTCCTTTTTCACATTTTCCTTAAGAGAATTAAAAAACGATAAAGTAATAAATAGTAGAGGCATAATGTATATTATTTTATGTTGACATAATGTATATTATTAATCATAAAAACAAAAAAAATTGTATTTTTTTTATTTAATAGTCAGTGTGAGATGTATACACCTAGTATGTGAATGCAAACGTTCAATTTTTAAAATTTTAGTATGAATCTCGAAATTGAATGAAAATGTTGAATCCAAAAAGCATAATTTATATCAGCGATATGAAAATTGTTCCACGCTCACGCTTAAACTAACATTTGGTTGTTCACGGGTTTCGCCACATCTGACTAATCTGATCCTTATACTCGTAAAAATTCACCTGTTGCGTTTCAATTTTACTCACTCTGATTTCTTGAAATATAAAGCAAATGAGATAGGTATCAAGTGCACAATGGAAATGATAGACGAAGTCAGAGAGGAAGCTCACATCAAAAAATTCGCCGCCAAACAGAGAGCAGCCCGCAGGTACAACTCTAGAGTGATTCCCAGAGACATGAAGGAGGGCGACCTCATCCTGAAACAAGTAGTCGCCCCAACAAGAGTTGGGAAACTACTGCCAAGTTGGGAGGGGCCATACCGGATAAAAGAAAAGTTGCAGCACGGAGCATACAGACTGGAGGAATTAGATGGAGTCCCAGTACCAAGAACCTGGAATGCGGCTAATCTACGCCACTACTATAGTTAACTTGGCTATTTTACTTTTTCGCCTTTTGCTTTCTTTTATTTTTCTACAGAATAAGGCGTACATCAGTCGCCTATAACTACATTTTAAACTACAAGTATTCAATAAATAGATTAAGGGAGCACTCTTTTTCCCTTGCAAGGGCAGGGTTTTTAATGAGGCACCCTATTTTCTACTTCTCTCCTCTTATGCACACTGATTTTCCATCACATCACAAATCAGAACGCCTAAACTGGGTTAACCTTCTTCAAGGCTCTAACTCGGCGTCGTTTAGAAAGAGAAAAAGCAAACAACAAACAGAATCGCAGACAAAGAATGAACGAAGTGCGCCACATTAAATTAAATGCAAAGATCAACAGCTTTGACAAAATAATAAACCGAAGCAAGCCAGAAATACTATGAAATAAAGGTTAAATTAAAAACATAAATAGTTCAGCAAATGAATAAATCACGAAGCAAGTCAGAATATTACAAGTTAAAGCGCCTAAATAGGGCGCCCGCAAAAGGAGAATAAAATTGAAAGACATAAATTCAAGGCTCGTCAATAAGCTTGCCATCTTGGATGATCTTCAGAGAGTCCAGTGCAGACAAGTCCAAATCGGGGAACGGAAAGGCCACCTGAGATTTAGCCCTTTCGAAACAGCCTTCGAACTGGCTGACCATCGCCATCTTGCAATTCTCCACTTCTTCTTTGGCTTGGGCAAGATCTCCTTCCAGTTCACCAATCTTCTTCTCAAAATCGCCCTTGTATGACTCCCAGCTTGACTTCTCCTTCTCCATATCAGATACCGCCTTTTCGGCCTTAGTCTTGTCCTGCAGCAACCCTTCAACCCTCTCCTCAAACGTTGCAACCTTGTGCTTGTACTTCTCTACGTCCTTCATAGATTCTTGAAGTTGTTTCTCTAGGGCATCATATTTGCGGGCATCATATTTGCGCTCCATAGAATGGATATACACCAGAGACCTAAGGGCGCCAGTGCTAGCATCCTGAGCCAGATCACTAAACTTGCTGTGAAAATTGGCATCTTCATCCACGGCAGCAAAAGGGACATGACCCTCCATGTACTGGCGATACTGGAAATCTCGATGCCAGAAAGATTGGCGGTAAGCAGTGTCAACCTCCGCTATCGCATCCTTTTCAAGCTGCTCGTCCTTCCTAACATCCTTTCGCCGGGTCCTGGCCTTCTTCCTCTGAGGTGAGGCAGCCAGATCAATAATGTCTTCAGAAGCGCCCTTACTCGACGCGTCAACCATCTCGTTGGCGTCGCTCCCTGGTGCCTCGGCATTGACAGCCTGATCCTTCTTCCCCTTTCGCAGCAATAAACCAGCGGGATCACTAGCAATATGCTCCCCCAAAGCGTTCTTCTCTTTCAGAGCGGCAAGATACTTTCTCCCCTCCTTCCCAGTGAGTGGCAACATCGGAACTGCAAAAGAAAGACGCCACGATCAGAAGTAAAATCAAAAGAGTAAAGACAAAACAAAAAGCAAAAACAACACATCATACTCAAGCAGATAAAGTTCCAGATCCTCTGAATCCGTCTCTTTATTTAGAAGCGTGCAAATATTCGTAAGTGACATCCGGTCTAGAAAACCAACCACGCCACACTCATAGGGCGACATCTTTTCAGTATCATAACCACAAACAGATTGCGGCGAACTGGTCCAACTTAGGGGAAACCTCAACTCGCCATTTACACTAGCAACAGACACACGGGAGCCCCTCTGAAGCACGGACCCGCATGAAACTAACCCGCTAGTTTTTTTTGAAGTTAGAGGCGTACGGAGGGAATAACTTCTTACCTGCATGAGCACTAATAGATACCCAGGAACCTTTATCCACCCTCTTTGTACCATAAAAATGAAAGAAAGCTCCTGCACAAGGGATCATGTCCAATGCTTCGCACAATATTTTGAAAGCACGAATAAAGGCCCAACTATTGGGCCGAATTTGAGTGGGAGCCACGTTGAGGAGGCGCAGAACATCCATTTGAAAAAGAGTAAAGGGAATCTTAACCCCAAACTCCTCCAAAACAGCGTCGTACATGTGAAAGATCTCCTTCACGCCTTTGGGACGCAGTACACACACTATCTCGCCAGGCGGGCAGGGCATCAGGTCTATATCTTCTTGCCGCCCAGTAGAAGAGGCAGCGTTCTTACTTCTAAAAAAGTTCATCCTCTCTTGGTCACAATACATGGAAGAATAGCTCTGCACATCGTCACCAAAACTCTCCATATTAGACTCAGAACCCACGAGGTGAACGCATTTCCCTCGCGACATTGGAGGAGAAACATGATCAACGACCTCCTTTACTGAAGTTGCATACAGGAAAACACAGTCACTATCGTCAAAATCACCACTATCGCTCTCATTGGACAAATCCGAAAAAGACATATTACCAAAGTAGCTTGAATCATATTCTTCCCAATCAATAACGCCGTTTCGCCGCGTCGCTTGTCTCAGACAATCTCTCTGAAGGTTAGCCCTCTCTAAATGATCTGAGGGACGAAGTTCCCTACCCCTCTCATCACACTCTCGAATGACGACCATCACGAAAAGGAAAAGATATTGAAATCAAGGAGGTAAAAAAGGGAGTACCTGGTGAAGTATAGTAGCTCAGATCATCCTTGGTAGATCAAACGAACGAGAAACGGCGCTGGTGATTCGAGTCATGGAAAACTTAAAACAGAAACGAAGGAGGAGAATGAGAAAAGACGCCTTTTAAACAGGAAGAAACGTTTCAGTACTGCCTCGGGAAGACGCGCTCCCATGACACGTGTCGCAAATCGCCTGAGTTATCGAACACGTGGACGATCAACGAAAGGTCACGTAATCCTGGTCGTTAATGAAATAGGCGACAAAGTGGATGTTTACTCCGACCCATAGGCGACCACATACGCCTAAATTGACCTCGCCAGCTCTACATCAAGTTCCCAGCACCACCATACAAATAGAACCTTCACTCCTCGGGAAAACTCTAAAAAAGGGGGCAATCAACCATAATGAGGAAACACAGAGGTAAAGCAGACAACACAGTGTCAAAACCACTTCGCCCTTACATGCCTCGTGCTTGGGGGGCTGTGGACCATCATCCCAAAAACAAACATATGTCCCTTGGGAACTCTAATAAGGCGTCCTAGGCAGGACCTTTCAAGAACAGGACATCCTATTCAAAATTTCAAAACAAACAGCAGAATATCAACCACTTCGCCTTGTTCCAAGACTCGTGCTTGGGGGACTATAGACCGTCATAATATTCGTAAGGACCTGAAGGACCCTTAGAAGGGATTTTAGACCCTCTGAGAAAGCCTTAGCGCCCTCCAGAAGGGCTCCCAGACCTGGGGCGCGCCTCATTCAGGGCGCTGCCTCACTAGCTTCTAGAATTATCTAGAAGCCGCCTAAAATACCTAAATACCCATGTTACTTGGAGGCTAAGTAATCTAAACCCAAACCCATGAGAGGCTATAAATACCACCCTTGAGAGCATTCTCAAGACATCCAATAATCAGTTTAAACCCTATAAAACGATACTTAACCCTAGTATTCATTACCTGTACTTTTTTGTAAGTACAGATGGTCAAACACATTGAGCTTGTTGATCCAGTCTCCTATTTTAGGTAGAGCAAGTTTTAGTTTTAAACTTGACCGTTCAAGTTGGTTAACACAGAAACAAAATTAGGCTGAGCAGGTTGGTTTGCCATGCTAGTTAAAAGAAATAGCTAATTTTTCTAGTTTACTTTGTTGATGGATTTATTTTGTTTGTTAGAGAGACATAGAGCAATTTAGGATTATATTGGATTTAATTCAACCTAGACGGTTTTGATTTTACTGTTAAAACACTAATTATTTTCATGATATTGTTTTTATTTATTGATTAGAGCATAGGGTATATCATGTTTGGTTTGGTTTGGTTATCTTGGTAGTCATAGTGTTGCGTAGATCTATGTCTATGTTGCCCATAAAATTTTATATATTTTTTAAAATTGACTATGTTTAATTGTTGATGATGTTATTAATTTTGTGAGTATATGAGATTTTTTTTACGTAGATTTTTTTTTACGTGGGTCGATCCATCGGTCCATTGGCGTAACAAACTTTTTAACTCAATCTTTTAAATTGGTTTGCACCGCTTTAAATTGATTAATTGTGAGATAAGTCAAGACGAAACCGGTTGATTGGTTTTGTCGAACCTTCTTACTAGTGCTTTATTTGTTGAATATGCATCACTTTCATGGTGATATTGTTAGAAACTTAAAATTGTAACAATGTGATATCAGTATGGAACTTCCAGAGCAATTTTATTCAAACCTTCTTTTTATAATAGACAATAACAACATAAATCTGAAAGAAAAAAAATGGCACTCGAGTTTGACAGATTCAAAGACCTTGACATTGTTAAGAAATGCAAGCAAACTAATTCCTAATAACTAGGACATTAGAAAACAACACTATGAGCGAGGGCCCAATTTCACCCCAGCCCGTCTAAAATGGCGGGTTAAAGGGGCTGGCCCGACGAGTCAATTTACTTCAAGGTCTTAGTCTTTAATTTATGTCATTAATTTGATCTTTTGAACTGCAATGCACTAACTCAACAACTCCATCTTTTGTTAAATTCAATGAAAATGAAATCTTATGTCAATGTGTTTATGTTTACTTCTACCATGCAAAACAGGATTA
>Ga0099826_10000485_pt1 | contig 19282 bp, 8 predicted proteins | sample Mtrugardesep15_FD_76830 | JGI IMG/M metagenome (GOLD analysis project Ga0099826, IMG submission 76830) | Root nodule microbial communities of legume samples collected from California, USA - M. trunc garden sep15 | ecosystem: Host-associated > Plants > Roots > Nodule | place: USA: California... | reverse complement strand
TGTGTGGCTTCCACATATATAGCCTCTTGAAACTTACTTTCCTCCCAATTTTCTTCTTCAGCGTGTTCCATTTTTTCCTTGTTGCCTTCCAATTTTCTTGGGTCAACACACAATGGGTCAAAGGCCCATCATATTTTCTTCTATTAGCAATTTTCTTGGGTCAACACACAATTTGTTGTGAGTAATAATAAGCAATTCTTCCTTATTTGACTCAATAAATCAAAAACGAAACTTTATTTAAAATGACTCTAAATTAAATACTAAACTAATAAAAATAGACTAAAACTTAATTAAAAAGATTCTAAAAATGTGATATAACGAACTGTCATCATGCCTAACGCGAGATTAGGTTTTGTGTTTCAGAAGATTAACGGAGATTAAGGTTTCCTTGAATCACCCCTTCGTCTTTGAATGGAAATTACCTTTTCAGAAATTAAATAACTTATTTCGTGATCATTGATTTAATGTGCCACGACGATATTACTCGTTCTAAGTCCCTAGGTTAACTTGTGTAGGACCAAACAGAGTCGTGTACTACGCTAACGAAGGAAAAGCAATACCGAGTCATTAAGCATTAAGAACGGGCATCGGTTTAATTTAAATCTCAACACACATATGAGAAATAAACTGAATGAAAACTTTTTTAATAAATACCAACAAATAAGAAGGGGTTCATCGTGGAACCCTAATCAAGAGGTTTAGTTGTTTATGGCAACAAATATCGTAACAAAAAAAAATGCCAAAGAAAGAATAAAAGGGGGAGAAATTCCACTTTGAATCTCTGATGTTTGACCCTTTCTTTGCACCGTCAATGTTTTTGAATGAATAAAACAGTGTGCAAGCGTCTTTATTTATAGCATGATGTTACTTAGGGGTTAAGAGAAGAAAAATGGGCTTTATCCGCCGATACAGCTTCAAAAACAAGCAAAAAGTGGGTTTTTACCCGGTACCTGGCACAGGGCACCTAGGGCAGCAGTGAATTGCTTCCCCATTCCTTCCCATGCGCAGGGCGCCTGAGGCATCCCCTCAGGTGCAATTTCTTGCATTTTCTTCCTATTTTCGATCGTTCTTTCGTCTGAAAACTCCTAGGAACTTAAAATGAATTTTCTTCACTTTGTCTTGTCTTAAACAACCTTATAAGAACCCTTGATCATCAATTCTTCATCCTTGATCCTTCACATGGTGTCTTGATTTGATGATTTACATGATTCCTCACTATAAAACACTTAAAACACCTATGGAGTTGCATGATCTAGGATAAAACTGAATTAGAACAACTCAAGTGAAAAGAATACAGTGATACAACTTCTTAACATTGATACAGCTTCTAGGAACAAAGTTGTGTATGCTGAGGCCGGAAAGGATTTTGTTGATGCTCTTTTCAGCTTATTAACATTGCCTTTAACAATTATTGCTAGACTCTTCCGCTAAAAAGTCAAATGTTAAATCTGTGAAGCCTGAGCTTATTGTATCAACGTGTGTTAGATCTTGATGAAAAACACTTATGGTCGCAAACTTGCAAAGAAATGCCCCTCGAGCCAAGGAACTCAATGGAAACTTATTGCCAGCAGATGAAACTGAACATTGATGACACACCAATGCATTACTTATTCTGTAGTGATTGGGGATGTACAAGAAGGAAAATTGAGAACCTTTTGAGCAGTTTGAGGAATCAAGAATGCTATTGTGGAAGAGTACTGAATAAAGTTGTATCCCCATAATGTTTGAGCTTAGGAAATGGCTTTGTTAACAAAAATGCTACATTTATAATTACCGACGACCTTAATGTCATGCCTAATGCTTTTTGAACGAGTGCACATCAACATCAAAGGCATGGAATTGATACCATTGACGCTATTGTGGAACACATTGTTTATATCATCAAGAAAGAGGTATATTTTTCCGTATAATCCACAATTTCTTTTTACTTTTTCTCGGAATTGATTTTTGTAGGTAGTTGATCTTCTCAAATTATCATTGTTCTCAAACACCTATTTGACCAATTTAATCTTAAAGACGAACCAGATTGTTGATAATATTTACCAAAGAAACAAAATTGATTTTGCGAAGGGAGAGCAACCATCTGACGACAGTAAGAAGATGATTGTGAAAATAATGGTAAGAAAATCAACTAGAGTCTGTATTTGTTGAACTGAGAGGAAGAATTTTTTATTTCTTTTACTAAAAGTAGAGGAAGATTTTGATTTTAGTTTTCTAACCTTCCCCTTGGGGGGAGTGTTGCCACACTCTTGCATTGATAATTTATACAAAAGCATGACTGAGTTGAGCCCCCAAAGATATTTAACCTCACATGACATTATAGACAAACTAACTAAGCCTCAATGTTTCCCACATTTCACATTTCAAGATTAGCAACCAAATATTAGCAATTGGCGCACCATCCTTACCTGTTTATTATTGTCATACTTAGCTATAAAAGCAGTGTATTGCGCTGATCTAACAAAAGAAATGGTGCGTTCCAAGTATAGATCTTGTGTTCCTGAAAAATTTGTACCGTTTAAACTTAAATTGGTTAATCCTGATTCCTCCATTGCACTTAAATTGGTTCTAAAAGAGTCAAGAGCCATAGTTGTCGCTTCTTTGGAGTAGTGGTTACCGGCAGTATCGACACTAATTTCATCAAATGGTTATTTATATTTTATGGAACATGTTTTAAATATGTCTATGGTATTATGTTCACTCACCATATTATTTCATGTCTTCCTCGTGAATAATAGCACTTTCCTTGCGATAGAACTTTTCTTCATTTATCCATTATACTAAATAAAAACAATAGAAAATCAACCCACTTGGGTTGACTTGGTGGTATTGGCTTGGGATCTGGGAGTGTGCTCCTCCTCAAATATGTCTATGGTATTATGTTCACTCACCATATTATTTCATGTCTTCCTCGTGAATAATAACACTTTCCTTGCGATAGAACTTTTCTTCATTTATCCATAATACTAAATGAAAACAATAGAAAATCAACCCACTTGGGTTTACCTGGTGGTATTGGCTTGGGATCTGGGAGTGTGCTCCTCCTCAAAGTCTTAGGTTCGATTCTCTCCAGTGTTAATTTGGATGGGCTAATTTAGCTTCTTCAAAAAAAATAGAAAATAGAAAATCATAAATAAGAAGAAAACATGATAAATAAAAATAAAAATAAAAACAGATCGAGATAGATGGCTTCTACCCCTTGGTCCTTGCAATTGAAGGAGCTTGGGTGTAGTCACAGATTCCCTGTTTTGTTTCCCCTTGATCTCACCTCAATTTTCTCCTTGTTGGTCTCACCATATCCTATTGAAGATATATGACTGAAATTCTGAATGTGATCAAGAAACTATGTTTCCATTGATGAAATTGCATTCAGTGTGTTTATTAACACTACAAAATTGTAAATGTGAGATTACAATGTATTATACAGCCAGCACTGAGATTGTCGCACAACAGAATGTTGACTTAAGTAGAAGAGGTTGAATTACTTTAATTTAAATTAATCTAGTTACCAATGATTTCTTTTTAGCATACCAAGAAATGAGATTAGGTCCAAAGAGTATGCTGGATCTAAAAATGGATCTTCAATATTCCGAATATTTATTCCAATATGCAATCAAATAGAATGGCGTACCAAGATAGCTTGCTTATAGAAGAAAACCAAAACTCGAGTAACTATTGATATAACAAAAACCTTCTTTAAAATGTTCTCTAAGATTTCAAGTGGAATTCCGATAAATTGACATACTTTGTTTACACTTAATCCCGGGACACATTAGAGTTGCATATTAAAGAGTACCATCTATTGAGCGATAAATGGTTGAATTTGGAGGAGTGTCAGCTCCGCAATTTGCTGATTTTGCAGATGCCTACCATTGGAGATGAGATACCTTTTGCATCAGACTTGCTTGCTTTATATATAAGGCCACAAAATATTTACGTTGTGAAAGAAGAAATGATTCATTTTCTCAATTGCTCCACCTCGATGCCAAGGAAATAATCCAAAAAACCAAAGTTGCATTAAAACAATGAGTATTGAGCTTGAGGATCAACTCCTGAATGAATGTTGAAAATGAACCATTGATGATTAATATGTAGAGGCGTACTCCATATAGGTATTTGATATTCTCAAATTGCCATTACTCTTTGACGGACTTTATCTTAAAGAATAAACAATTTCATCCAATGATAGTGAAAGTGAAAGTAAGAACATCTACCAAAGAGATTCTATTTGCTGAAGCGGGGGAAGATTTTGATTACTTTGTTTTTTGTTTTCTAGCCTTCGGTGTTTACCACAATTTGAGCTTAGCAATCAAGTATTACTAATTGTCCCAGAATCCTTACCCGCTTATTTTTGTCAGTCACTATGACAATAATGGATTTCCTTCTGTCTATTTTACAAAAGAAGTGGTGTATTACACCAATAATAGTAATGATGAAGAAATTCCTGTACCATTTAAATTGATATATTACAAAATTATCATTTGCCAGAGGACCATCTATGTACATGGTGGCAAATGACTTGTGTGTTACTCCATTGTCGTCCATATCTAAATAGATCAAAAGTTCGTCTGTCAAAATTGGTGTCAACAAGGTAAGCATTTTTATAAGGCTTTAAGAATTACCCTTAAATTTTTTATTAAATGTTGCAGGGTCAACAACTACTTTGACAAATGGCCTCCATCTCAACCAAATCACAACCAGCATTAAGGTGGAGAATATTGAGTATGTCAACTTTTTTTTTTGTCTTTATGTACAATTGCACTTCCCTTCTCATTAGTACTCTCTTATCCATTAAATAGTTCCAAGAAGGATAATTGCTTTATAGTAGTAGAATATTTTCTTGGAAGTCTATAATCACTATTACACATTAACTTTCAATTTGCTCTACATTGCAGAATGGCATAAGGCACACACTATATAATGGGATCATGATAAAAGATATATAACGGCAAAAGTGTTTACCTTCTCCTTTCTTCTTATTGTTGAACTTTCATCATTCTCAGTATAAGTATGACTTCATTATTTTATTTGCTAATGAATCGTTGCCTAGATTCATTATTCAAATGCCTTGGAAAACATTGTACACAAAACAGACAATTTTTTATTCTAAACTAAGATTCAATAAAACTCCAAATTACACATACCACAAAAAAGAAAAATCCAAGCATACAATCGCACATGTAATACATTTTCAATATTAAAACAAATTGCACAAATTATCCTCGATGAAGTAGTAACAATTCATACCGACCAATCTTATATAGTAATACCATGTTTGCCTCCAATAAGGATTGATGTACAAAACAGTTGCAATTACCATCAACATTGACGTGTATGCAACGACAAAGCTCACACGGAAAACATACATGTCCACCCAACTATTATCATCTCCATCCTTGTTCAAACCGTTCTGTAATGTAGCAGGTGCTTGTTCACTTGGATTGCAACTTTTTGGTAGTGGAGGCCCACAAAGAAATTGATTATCCTCATAACTGCTTCCATCAAAAGTAATAAATTGTCCTTTCCTTTCAGGTGTTGCACCTGATAAATTGTTGTGTGCCACGTTGAACACTTCAAGGGAGGTCAATACAGTTAGCTGAGGAGGAATTTGGCCACTCAACATGTTGAAAGAAAGATCTAAACTCTCTACTTTTATCAAATTTGAGAAGGTAGCTGGAATTTTCCCAGTGAAAAAATTATTGGACAAATTCAATGATCGAATTCTTGTCAAGTTTCCAAGCTCAGATGGGATACTACCATTTAGTTTATTGTGAGACAAGTCTATTCCAGACATATAAATAAGGACATTTGTTGTATAAGTTTCAGATCTTTTCTTTGAAGTAAACGTTTCTTTTTCTTTCCCAAATCGATTCTTATAATCAAATCTACTATGAATGAGACCATTGAATTGATCCCTTGTTCCTTCTGGATCCTTATTCTCAAAAGGCATTTTACCTAAGCAACTAGGTATTTCCCCAACAAAACTGTTATATGAAAGGTCTAGTATATTTAAATTTGTTAGGTGGCATAATTGCTTCGGTATATTCCCTTTAAAGTGATTACCTTTCAAAAGGAGGATCTCCAATCCTGTATAATGAAGGTCATGTATTAAATCATGAAATCCATTTGTTATTTCATTGTTGCTAAGGTCTAATGTCACTAAGGACGACGTTTCTCTGAACATGTTTTTGGACAAACAACTTAATTTGTTGTTGCTCAAATGGATAGAGCTGGCAGAATAACTTTCAAAAGATGGTACACAACCTATCAAATTATTTTGGGAAAGATCTAGATAAGTAAGACTTTCAAGTTTGGCCAACTCTGATGGGATAGATCCTTCAAAATGATTATTGGACATTGAGAGCTCAATCAGATCTGTAAAATTTGACATTTGGCTTGGAATTTTTCCAACGAAATTATTATTACTGATGTCCAAATGTTGGATGACTGAGGAGTTAAAAAAGTTACTTGGGATGCTACCAGAGAGACTATTATTTTCCAACAGTAACAACTGTAGAGGGAACATTGACAACATAGGAGGTATGAGTCCATAAAGATTGTTATTTGAAAATTTCAAGAATGTGAGTCGATTCCCAGGTCTAGATAAGTTATATGGTATTTCTCCAGACAATTGATTATCAGACAAATCCAATGTATCTAGAAAGCTTAAGCGACCTAACTCATAAGGAATAGAACCATGAATTTTATTTGTAGACATGTTTAGATGAATCAATTTTGGAAAAATTGAACTGATATTGTTGCTCAACATTTGGCCTGTTATTGCATTGTTAGATACATCAATTGTTACCATGCTGAGATAAGGACGGGGTGGAAGCTGGAATTCACCTATAAAGGAACAATTCGCAAGAATAAGATCTTCCATTTTTGTGTTGTTTTGTAATAACCAATTTGGGAACTCTCCTCTTAGTTTGCAATTAGTGAAATCCACATATGCCAAATTGTTCTGGTAATGAAGAAATTTTGGAAGTGGAATGGAATTGGCTTTAGTTATCGAAGACAATTGAAGCACTTGCAATTGAAATTTGGGAACCCATGTTTTCATAGTTGAGTGTGAGTCAAGGATGACTTTGTTCCCATTACCATAGATGAACTTGAGGTTCGAATGATTGGAGAATGGTGTGAGTGAAATAGGGAATTCAAATTGGTTTCCTTCAAAATTTAGATATTCAAGTGAAGTAAAACTTGCAAGATTAGGACCAATATTACCAATAAAGTGATTTTCAGAAAGATGCAAAGATCGAAGTGATGTCATGTTGATAAAAGATGAGGGCAGTTGTCCGACAAATTCATTGAGAGTTAGATTTAACTCTTCCAGCTTCTTAAGCTTATACCAATCTGAAAAATGAAAGGTCGACAAAAATTTCACTTTAAAAGGTCGACATATAATAGTTTGTTCTAATAATTGAAATGATGAAAACAATTACCTCCAATTGGAAGGATACCATTTATCCGACATTCAAACATAGACAAAAATTTCAAAGAAGGCAACTCTCCAATACTTTTGAAAAAATCATTTTGTAGGTTAGAACTGTAGTCCAATGCCAAGTATTCCAAGTTCCTTAAACCACGAAAACCTGTACACAAAAAGAGACTTGGATATATTCACACAAACGAAATGAATTGCAAAAAATAGATTGATGATTTGATTTGTATGAACCATATGTATAAATATTTTTTCTGCAGACATTTAATCACATATTACTATATGAATGTTTTTGGAGATGTTTAAAAAACTAACATCCTAAAGTAGCATTGTAGTGTCATTTAATTGGATGAATGTTTAAAAATAGTTTACATTGTTTTTGCATAATAAGTTATTACATAAATGATACGAAAAGATGCATTATTACCTTCAGCAAGAGTTGTTCCTTTAAATCTATTGTGTGTCAATGTAAGGTTCCTAATAGATGGGAATGCCCGTAACGACTCTTGTAGATTGCTTCCATTTATCATATTTGAATCTAACGCAAGAATAACCAATCTGCTTAGATTTGGTGACCCTGAAAAATGTAAATTTGTTCGGCTAAGAACTCAACATTTGTTTTAATTAGACAAAATTTGACAAAGGAAATGTATATCAACTTAAGCGACATCGGAAAATAGATATTACAACTTAAGGTGTATTAATTATTTCTGTACTAATATATGCTTATTTATGCTACATATTTTTCAGTAATATGTAATAAATACTTTATGGAAGCATTAACTAATTCTCTTTACTAAAAAGTAAATTTGTAAAACAAATTACAACAATCAACTTTTTTAGTTCCCGTGTTTTTCTAAAAAAAGTCGTATAATTAAAATCAGAGATAGTATATCTTTAGAATTTAAAACGAGTTTGCATTATTATTTGTGGAAGATTTTATTTCTTACTCCCTCCTTCTCTAAATAATAGTTGTTTAAGGTTTATGTGCGGTTATTAAGAAAATAACTAATTGTGCTGATTTTGATGGTAAAATTAGTATCATTTACTAAAACACCCTTATTAATTGTAATTAGTGGAGTAGTTAAGTTGGATGAAATTCAATAAATAAGGGTATAATAATGGAAAATAATAATAAATGTTGCATTGGTATTCTAAAGTGACAATTATTTTGAGAAAAAGAAAAATTGATAAAGAGACAATTATTGTGAGACGTTGGGAGTAGATATCAAGTGGCACAAGAAACAAGAATTCTTAAACAACTTATATTTTTATGGAAACTCAAGAAATATTAATATGCTATTTGACAATTTACACACTACAAGGGGTAGCTGTGGATGAAATAGCCTATAAAACAAGTGCTCATCGGTTTCACTGTTATGGTACTCTTGGAGCATTAGTTAACAAACTAAAAGTAGAAAGAAAAATCAAGTTTTGCATTAAAAAGAACTTTTTTTTTAGCTTTTCCCTTTTCGTAAAAAGCAGTATTTCCCTTATTTGTGATATATCTTTTTTAGGGATATTTGTGATATATCTTATGATCCATTACTACACAATTGTAGCATCAATACAAATGATTGAAATATGATAGAATCTTAGGTATCTTTCTAAATGTAAGATGTAAGATAAATACATGTCCTTTTATTTGTTAGACACACTTGGCTGCAGATTAAATTCAAAGGTTGAGGCTCTAGCTTTAAAAAATAATAATTAAGGGCTCGTTTGTTACGGATTAAAATAAAAGTGATTTTGACAAAAAATAATTTAGAGATTATATTTTAGAGATTTTATGAAAAATCAAAATCTATTTTGCGTTTCTTTACCGTAATACAAATCACTTTTTTTAAACAAAATAATCTAGTTTGTTTGGATACAACTATATAAAAGGGATTTTTCGTTACAAAATTAGTTTAATCTTTTAAAAAATATTTTCTCTCTCCTCTAAAAAAAAACTATTTTTTGTTGAGAAGCTGCTCTTAACATTTTCTCATTTGAAGCTGTTTTTAGATTATTTTTTTAGATTTTGATTTTTTTAAAATGTTGTAACAAGCGGATGCAAAACTCTTAAAAGTGATTTTTTTTTTTAAATAAGAGATTTTTTCCTTAAAAAAGCTAAAACAAACGGGCTCTAAATCTCTTAAAAAAGAATCACAATTAATTCATTCAACACCTTTTTTTTTTCTATATTTCATTCTATCACGTTATCAACATATTATAACTATCACATAATTCCCTTTCTTTATTCCTCTCAAGTTTTTCTTTTTTGATATGAATTATTTCTCTCTAGTTGTAGATTGAGTTTTTATGTCTAAAAATTATTTTTCTATTTAAATTCAAATGCTTAAATTAATACCTTTTTGAACAACAAAATCGACTAATCGATTTCCACTAAAATCAAGAATCTCCAAGTTGGTTAAAGTCGACAATCCTGCAAGAGGTAAATAGAGAATCAATTAATAATACTCCAATGCTCTCAAAATAATTGAACCATTTGTTAAAAAATTGATTTAAAATAAATGATTCTTTGCACTTTTCGATATAATATTAAATTTTTTCCAATTATACACTCTACTTCTTTTTTGAAGAATTATACACTCTACACCCTCCTATCACTGTTTTTTTGTTGAAGGAACACCCTCCTATCACTGTTATAAACAAAAATCAACATTTTAGATTTATTCATTAAATGATGTGTGTGGTCTATATTAAAGCACATATACGTCATTAAATGAATGAATCTAAAATGTAATTTTTTTGCTTATAATGGTGTATTTAATATTAATTTCATCACTCTCAATTCAATATCTTCCGCTTTGCATTTATGATATAGTGGTTGTGGATACGTAGATTGTTGGCTTGAGAGGAGGAGTTAATTAGTGGCAGAGTGTAGGACCTTGCTTTCTGATGTTTATTTGCAGGATACTGCTACAGATGAATGAAAGTGGTGTCCTAATGTGGGAGACAAATATATTGTTTGCGGTGTGTATAAAATGCTTATGCAACAAGAGATGCACAGTTACGATTCGGTGTCAGCATGTATTTGACATAAAAATGTTCCTTTGAAGGTCTCTATATGTTCATGGGGACTTCTCCATAATAGGTGCCCGACAAAGAATAACTTGGTTATCGTTATACGCGACATTATTTCTAATGACTCTCGATCGTATGTGTCTAGATGCAGCTTTAATGAATTAGCTTATCGTCTTCTCTTCTATTGTCCTATTTTTAGCACTCTTTGGCAACTTGTTAAGGAATGGCTCAGAGTCTATTAAGTGGATCCTCAACATATTTTGGATCATTTTAATCAGTTTGCTTATTCTCCAGAAGGATTTAAACTGTAAAGATCTGTTTTGTAGCTTATTTAGCTATGTTGTATTTGGGTGTTGTGGACAGAAAAGAATAATACGATTTTTAACAATAAAGTTAAATCTATTGCACACCGATGAATAATGTGAAAGTATTATCCTTTTGGTGGTTGAAAGCTAAAAATGCCAGTGTTCCATTATGTTTCCATATGTGGTTGCAGCGACCTTTTGTCTGCTTCGGTATTGGCTGGTTGTAGTTTTTCTATTTTGTTTGTGGATGCTATTGTTGTGACTCTGCTTTGCTCTTCTTTACACATCTTGTGCTAGGGAGCATGCCTTTTTGGTGGTAATATATTTCATTTTTCCTTGTTCAAAACAAATTAGTTTAAGAGGGGGGAGGGAATAATAATTTTAGCGGATAAATTAGAATTTTTTTCAAATATTCTTTCGACATCTCCTTTTTTATTTCTATTATATTTTTAATATTTTATTCAAAAAGATATTCTTGTGGAGATTTGAACCCGCACCCCCCACGCTACATTCAAGCAAAATAAGCCTCTAAACCAGTTGATAATATTGATAATTTTCTAAAACAATTTAATATATATTCCACAAATGTTAGCAACCCCCAAAAAATAACTCAAGATCTTCCAGTGCTGCAAAGCATGGTTGAGAAAGGGAAGAATCATATTCTTAAGAGTTGTGCTATAATTGTTGTTAGGTATGTTGCCAAGGAGAAGGAATTTCAATGCATGAAATATGGTATAATTGTACAACCCAAAAATAAAGGTTGGAGACCAAAAAGGAATGTTATTTCCATCATTTTGAGTTGGGAAACTGATTTGTGCGCTACAAATTAGAAAAATATAATGGTGAATCTATGAGAATAGCGGTGGATGTCGCGGTTATTCACGGTGCTCCAGTACGGCGAAGATGAATCTTTGTCACCAGAGTAGAATAGTGCATGCAGGAACGTTATCACTCCAACACTCAAGTCAGTATATGAAAAAGGTGGATTGTGTGCGAAAAATGGGTGAGTGAAAATATAACAAAGTGTGACGCTGAATCATGTTCGTATAGAGGGGAAACGCGTTAACCATCTCGGGGTTTTGCAGCATCAATCCTAGACACCGTTAAAGGTGGTCTGGATGACTAGGATTGACCATAATGTGCTCATGTGCGATGAAGCGCACAAGACTTCATGTGCACCTTCATGGTGCTTTCTATGGGAGAATGTGGACTTTTCCTTATTGGGATTATTCACATTGGGCTCTATGTTGGTCCGGAATAGTTGCCCCCTAGGTCAAATTTGTTTTTTTACATGTAATGGACTTGTTTCAGGGTACGTCCTTGAAGACGGCACCACTAGCGTTTGAAAGCTTATGACTCTGAAGACGTTTCAGGTCTACGTCATGCATGATCAGTCTACGCCCTCTTGCACAATCAAACATCATGTAGATGCGCTCCTCTTATGTTGGCATAGAGAGTTTGCGCACCACAGTTTTGCGGTTAACGCTCTTGAGGACAAGTAGCAGGTAAAGTGTCCCGGGGTTGATAAGAGGTTATGTAGTTCTTTCGACGAGTGTTATTCCAAGAGTTACATGTCAAACTTCCCTTATCTACTTATGAAGTTAGACTTCTTCGCATTTGCAAGTTGCTTCTTCTCATATTCATCCTTTCATTTGGGCTTTAGTGAAAGCCTTTAGATATTGGTGCGAATACCAGGATAGTTCTCCTATAGTTTGTTTGGCTTTTCTCCTTAACAAAATTGTATGTACGACTACTAGTATGGGTCAGCCTTAGAGGTTGGTCTCTTTCAAGCTGAAGACGAAATACTTTAAAAATTAATTAGAGTCCTTGAGGATTTTTAAGGATAGGTGTTTGGTGCTTCGTCCTTGTTCTTGACTGGCGCACATAAATATTTGCAAAGTCCTTTCTAATTCTGAAGAATTGAATTATTCATCTAAAGGTGAGGGGGACACACAAAGTGATGACTCCGACGTCAATGATCCTGAAACCATTGACTCTAATATTGCTGAGTTCAAAGGTTGTGAGGTTGTTGGTTTGATCATGTTAAACCCGCACGCATGCAGAAGAATGCGAAGATCCTTGGTTGTGATGGTCTGTGCGTGATCACGTGGGAGTTATCGAGGATGTTGTTCACAAGGTTTTGTTTTATCACGTTTGGATGGATGAGAATTATGCGTGTTTGAAAAGCTCCTATATTTAGGAAGAGTCAACTTTGAACCCATGCCGGCTATGGTGAAGTTTTCCCTTAAGGCCTTCATCGAGAGTTTTGACTTGGATAAGGAAGAAGTTACTGGAGGAGAAGGTGAAGAAACTTGAGACCAGCAACAAAGCACTCTCTAATGAAGTCAAAATCCTTTAGGGGAAATGCTTTGATGCTGCGGAAAATGGGTCCACAATAATGTTCTTGATGACACCTTAAAGGCTCGAGATGTCGTTGTTGCCTAAGGAAGATCTAGCGAGGACTTTGGACAAAACCATCGCGGTTTTCAAGCAGGATTTTGAAGATGTGGTGGCCTAAGTCAAATACTTCTACCAGCCCATGAATGTTGACAGGAACAAGGTATACCTTGTTCAGCGCGCCCATAAGGCTAGGTCAGTAGAGAAGCCTTCTAAGAGCGGCAACGGGAATCGTTCGAAGCGAGCTTGAACTTGTAATTTTGCATTTTTGGCTTGTAAGCCCAATTTTCGTAATATTTTCTTTCTGCCACCACGACATCTTAATTAATGAAATTACTTCCTTTATTTGATTGGCATGCTTTATTTTTAGAACTTGCATTTATTCTCTTGCTTATTGAGTTTACCTTTTTCTTGTTGTCGCCTTCGAGGACTTCGAATTGCCTTGTAGGACTCTGAGTCCAATGATATTATCTTGATGTAGGCTACTTCATGGTCTTTAAGTCTCACAGTCTCTTTTTTGTTTGACGACGCCTTGGTGGACTTTGAGTCCAACGGTCTATTTGGGTGTCACTGGAACGCCTTGCAGAAAAACAAATACGGTGGCGGAATTGTTTGAATCGTTGATAATTAGTGAACGATCCAATCCTTCTAGCACCAAATGATTTATCTACTAAAGATCAAAGAAAAGGAACGGTGAATCTCTTAGAATTGTGGTTGATGTCGCGGTGATTCACGGTACATCGGCGCAGCGGAGAAGAATCTTCGTCGTCGGAGGAGAATTGTGCTTGCAGGAACGTCAACACTCCTACGTTCAAGTTAGTGTATGAATGAGGTGGATTGTGTGCGAAAAGTGGGTGAATAAAAGGGTACATAACCGTGACGCTGAGTCAAACTTATGTAGAGGAGGAGGGCGGTAATCTACTTCAGGTTTTGTGGCATCAATCGGCCGTTAGAGATAGACAGTCAGGATTGACCCTAATGTGCTCCAGTGTGGTGACGCGCGCGGAACTTCATGTGCACCTTCACGATGCTTTCTCTGGGAGACTGTGGGCTTTGCCTTATTGGGCTTATTCGCATTGGGCATTATGCCAGTGAAACAACTACCAATAACAGAGATAAAGACGAAGTAAAAGATTTCGTGAATTCATTGAAGACTATGACTTCAATGAATATGTATATGTATCCGTCCTCGATCAAGATGTATGTTAGATGTGGGAAAGAGCTTGATAAGGTTTAAGAGAATACAAGAGCTGAAACGTCAAAAAAATAAAAAATAAATACAAGAGCTGATAAAGTAGAGCTTGATGAAGATATTGGGGAATTTCTCATCACAAGAATGCAATAATATACTTTCTTTCTGGTTATATATCTTACAATCATTGGTGTTGAATGCAGTTCATGATTTGAGTGATACTAGAATAGCATTTTTCCTGTGTTATAGATCTATTTTAAAGTTGCATTTATCATCTAGACATGTATCACTTTAGGGCAGTGCTAATTTGCATAGAAGATTAAACTCTGATCATACGATATAGGTGGATCTACTTTCCCGTGAAATGGAAAACTGGCTGACAATGTCACACACACACACAGATGACCACCAATGTTATGATTTTGTTATTGAGTAATTCTAGTTGAATTGGTTTATACTAAAAGGTCTATATCAAATTTATAGTAGAAAACAAAAACAAAAACAAAAACAAATGGATTATTGATGACTATGTGCATATCATATTTACAGATTTTATTGTATATATATACTAATGGGATAAAGTAATTTCATCATGGACAAATGGATTATTGATGACTATGTGCATATCATATTTTTAGAGTCTTATAAATTAATATTTTAGTCTATTTTTGCATATTTAATATTTAATTTAGAGTCATTTTCCTTTAATAAATTGTCATTTTTTATTGACTGAGTCAAACATTGAATAAAATTAAGAAAAGAAACAGGCTTTTGATCCATTGGATTGGTGGACCCATTATGAAAAGAAAATGTGAATTGCATTGCCTTGTGTATATATGGTGGGTCTAGGAGATAAGAAGGCTTTTAATTCAAAAGACATTGTCAAGATGATATTGTCAAACAAAAGATGATATTCAAAGTATAATCTAAATAGCAATAAATACTCACCACCAATATCAACCGATCCTTTCAAGTTGTTGAAACTTAAGTCAAGAGATTTGAGACTTGGAAGACCGTTTAGGGTTGAAAGAATATTTCTATCCAATCTGTTTCCGCTCAACACAAGAACTTGTAAACTGGACGGCCATGCAAATCCATCATACTCTGATAAAAATTGAGAACGTGAAATTAATCATGCTCATTAAGAATCATCAACTTAAGACCAAATGATAATATAACAAACCTAGAGGCCATAAGTTCAAATTGTTCCCAGCCAACTCAAGGATCTCCAATGTCTTCAATTTTGATATATCTTGTAATATATAAACGTACATGATTAGAGTTGCATATGTTTTTCAAAAAATTTTATTTTGGTTATCTAAAAAGTAAAATTTTGTAATTTGACATACTATGAATTGACTTCAGTGTAATTCCACTATCTACTAAATTTAAACTCTTGAGGGAAGAAAGTCCACTAAGAGCAGATGCAATATTAGTGTATTTGAAGTTGTTGTTGGAGATGTCAAGAATCTCAAGATTCTTCAATACAGCGCATAACCCTACAAGTTAAATTAATATATGTAAAATGTTAGCTATATATCTTGAAAAAGTATAAAATATGTTACCATTGGTCCACGTAGTAAGTGACTTGGGTCAACAAACGTATGGAAAAAAATATTGTTAGAAGGGAAGAATCCGCCTTGTGTGCTCCACAGATTCCCAACTGATATTAGTCGGTCGGAACTCAAAGATAAAAAGTGGAAAGTGTTAATCAGTGCTATATAGCCTACCTTGTATATGAAGGTCTGAGTCCAATCCAATGTCACTCAAATGGAGCTCCTTCAAAGATTTGAATCCCATGAGTGATGGTAGGATTTCATTAGTCAAATTGTTGCCACCTATGTCAAGGACCTCTAGATGCAGCAACTTTGACGAAATTGTCTCCAAAACTGTCTGAAAAGCTGAGGTATAAATATGTATTAGTATTAGTTTAATTAATTTTTTGAAGCAAATAAAAATGTTAATTTGGCCTCACTGTGGAATGAAGCGTCATTGTTCAGGATCCAATTTCCAGTTAAGGATAGAGACTTAAGAGAAGAAAGTCCATCTAAACAAGATAGAATGCTGATAGCATTATCCAACTTATAATTATGACTTAAATCTAGGACTTCCAGATTTTTTAACCCTGCATAATAATATGTAAAGGAAGGTATTGGATTAAATCAGTAATTGAAAAAACCTAATTAAATGGATGAGAATATAGAATTTGTATAAGTAACCTGGACCGGTACAATTCGATATTTGAATAGACGTCAAGTCGAGACTCCTCAAATCTTGAAAGATTAGAAAATCTAAATAGTTAAGATTTTGCATAAAAATAGGTTTGAGTTTGATGACTCTTCCAGTGGTGATGTTGCATTCAACTCCTTCCCATTTACAACAATCAGTGGGAATAGCAGTCATATCATATTCCAAACTGAAATTCAGAGCAACAAGAGCTTCTCTCTCTTGCTTCCAACACCCTTCACAACACATTACTTTTACTAAAACGAAAAGTACCAAAAACACACATACTAAGGTCTTCATTTTTCCTCTACACTTTTTGTTGTAAGATAATGAGACTAATTGGCCGTTTAAATAGAAAAAAACCCTATGAACAAAATGCGTTATATCATTCATTTCAAAAAGTCAAATATTTAAAAAAAATGGAGAAAGGATAGAAGACTTGACCAGAGTAGACTGATAGTCAACAACTATAGCTTTGTCCCAAATGAAACGATAGATTTATAAAAGCTTGTAGAAATATGTAGACTAGCAGTATTATTTTGGTAATAGTAATAAAACATATTCTCCCGTATTTTATTGCAAGTCGTTTTAACAATTTCACGAACAAGATTTGTTGACCCCATAGATAGATTCTTATTTGTCCATATTTCCCAACAAGTGATTTTCTTGATCATATAAACAAGCTAGTCAAAATTGAAACTAGAAAAGAGTTCTTAAGTATAGTAATTACAGTCTATTATAGCAAAACCATATATATGATTTAATAAAGAATCACAAATCACACAAACGACTAATTAATAAGAAAAGCTGCAAATAGAAGAAAATAGATTATTCCATATGAAACTAAGGGCTTGTTTGGATCAGCTTGTTTGAGTTTATTAACTAATATAAGTTTTATGAGATAGTTTGGAAGAACTTTTGAAAACAACTTATGACATTTCTCATAAGCTTTTTTCAGCTTGTTTTCATAAGTTATCTAAGATAACTTCTAAAAATAGCTTATAGTGTATACAAAATCAATTTAACTTTATTTTATCATTTTCTATAAAACTAGCTTATGTTACCTTATACATAAGCGCTTAACATGAGAAGCAATCAAACTCTTTGTAGTTTCTCAATATGCAGATGTAATGACCGAATTCTCTAACAAACCAATTAAATCATGAATCAATAAGGTCTCAACCCAGTTATATATATCAGAATCGATCTAACCGTTGTTTCGTTTGGTGAGAAGAGGAATGAATCAGAATCTCAGTTGTGAGAATAGGAATGACGAGATTGGGTTTGGAATCTCGTCGGTGAGAAGAGGAGTCTGAAACTCGCCGGTGAGAAAATCGAAATGAGTGTTCCAATGGAAAAATAAGTGTTCCGGTGAGAAGTTAAGTGTTCCGATGAGAAAATGAGTGTTCACGGTGAGTTTGTTATTTATTTTTTTTTGAAAAATAAGTGTTTCTATCTTATAATAAAATATGAATTTTTCTAATTACACTCTATATTATCCTGGTTACACCCAAAATGACAAAATTACCCTTAAATAAAATTTAATTTTCAAATTTACCTATTCATCTAGAAAACTTACACATCTTTCTTCTTTCCTCTTCCAAAACTCAATTTAAGTAAGTAATGTAAACTGAATTTTAGTGTACATACTTGTACTCAGTTTAAGTATGTCATGAAAATTTAGTTTATGTAGGTCATGTAAACTGAGTTTGAGTGTACATACTTAAGCTCAGTTTAAGTAGGTCATGTAAACTTAATTTAAATGTAAATTGAATTTGAGTGTACAAATTTAAACTCAATTTAAACAGGTCATGTAAAGTTAGTTTAAGTAGGTCATGTAAACTGAATTTAAATATACTTTTTTTTTTGCTAAGCCAGGAGAGTGGGCAGACATCAAGGTGAAGCAACGACATCCAAACTAGGTTGGCACCCCGCAGAACCCCCATCCTATGCCGCCAAACTCAAAGAAAAATTTTATTAAAAAAAGGGGGAAAATAGAGGGGGGGACTAGGCAAAAACCCTAAAAACAAAAAAGAAACAAAGCGGAATAAACAGAAGAAAAGAAAAAAAAACAGCAGTCTACGGGACCCTAGAGCGAGGGAAACCACTCCGGTCCATGAAGAAGTCAGTCTGAAGACCCTGAGGCAACACCGAAAACCAGGCCGTGCCTTGTGTCGAGTGACCCAAATTAGCCAGCAAATATGCACAACAGTTTCCTTCCCTAAAGATGTGAGAGGTAATGACCTGTAAACCTTGGTTACAAGCGTTATGCCAACGGTTACGGAGGAAAACCGGAACCAAGGAGCGATTTTTAAAGACCAACAAAGCACTCGTTGAGTCACTCTCTAACCAAACATTCGTCCAACCGTGTTGAGCCGCATACTCCAAAGCAAGTTGAAAACTATATACCTCAGCATAAAAAACCGTCGACAAACCAATGTTACAAGCGAAGGCTCCTAAAAGGGAGCCACGATGATCACGGAACAGCCCTCCACAGGCTGCATGAGTACCAATAAGGGAGCCATCTGTGTTCACTTTGATCCAAGGTGCCGATGGGGCCTTCCAATGAACCAAAATCAAATCACTAACACGTCGGTTGTGGGGAGAGACCGATAGAGCATCCAAAATATAACCATCAGAAGCAATACATTTTCCTGTAGAAATATTACCACTAAAACTAATAGCAGC
>Ga0099826_10000484_pt1 | contig 19282 bp, 15 predicted proteins | sample Mtrugardesep15_FD_76830 | JGI IMG/M metagenome (GOLD analysis project Ga0099826, IMG submission 76830) | Root nodule microbial communities of legume samples collected from California, USA - M. trunc garden sep15 | ecosystem: Host-associated > Plants > Roots > Nodule | place: USA: California... | reverse complement strand
AATGTATAAAATCTGAAAAATATTATAAAAGAAAATTCGGTAATCCTATCAATAATTCGGTAAGAGAATATGAAATTTTTAGTAAATTGGCATGTTGTTTCATCGCAGATTGCGAAATACTTTCTCATATACGACGTTAGAAGTCACATTGGTATCTTCATCATCTTCATCCTTAATCAATATCTTTAGTCATTCTCTAAATGTAACTCTTGAAACAGCAACAACATACCGATGAGATACGATATTTCATAATTCTATACCTTTGACTAGTTCCAAATTGCAAATCAAATTGCAATTTTTTTCTTTATTATAGTATGATTTATTACTAAAAACAAGCATTCTTTTATTAATTATAATAATGACATATTTTTAAATAGTTAGTCAAAGCTAGGTGTTTTTAAAAAGAAATCTAAAACATTCAAATATAAACACCCCTATTATTTCCCTTTCCCTTTTCTCTTCACATATTACCAGTTACACAACTTTCCATTTATTCCCAATCTCAATTTAATTACCACTTTCTACGAATCAACAAACCCCAAATCTCAATCTCACCCAACATTTGACCTTTCACCCATTGACAGCCATTCACTTTTCAAAACTCATCCAAGGATATTCCCGTCTTTTCACCTAAACCCCTTCCCCCTTAAGCGTTGGTAACGCTCTTTTCATTCTTTCACTTTAAATACCAAATTATCTCTCCATCGGATCTTCATCTTAACAACACTTCAACCACTTTAAATATCTCTCTTCACCACCGTGCCGGAAACTCCCTCCACCTAGTTCCGGTCACGGAACTCCGTTTTTCTCCTTTTCATCTTCGTTTTCTTCCTCTGTCTCTGAAAATGAGTTCAGAATTGACTTTCAGAGGACACGAAACTCAACAAGTCAACGACGAATACTCACCAAAACCAAACAAACCATGGCTCTCTGTAATTCGTCCGATTCGTTACATGCTTCGTGAACAACGTCTCGTTTTCGTTTTGATCGGAATCGTCATCGCATCCTTATTCTTCACAATCATACCTTCATCTTCATCTTCTTCATCTTCCTCATTCTCATCCAGTTCATACGAATCAAACTCGATCTCGTACTTTGACCACGAGTCAAAGACCACACCGGCAGTGTATAAGCAACGCGCCGCCTCCGTCGTTCATTCGTTCGGGAAGATTCCGTTAGGGATAAAGAGGAAGGGACTGCGGATCGTGGTGACTGGTGGAGCGGGGTTCGTTGGGTCCCATCTAGTGGATCGGTTGATGGCGAGAGGAGATAGTGTTATTGTTGTTGATAATTTCTTCACTGGTAGAAAAGAGAACGTTATGCATCATTTTGGTAATCCGAGATTTGAGCTTATTCGACACGACGTCGTTGAACCTCTTCTTCTTGAAGTTGACCAGATCTATCATCTTGCTTGTCCTGCTTCTCCTGTTCATTACAAGTTCAACCCCGTCAAAACTATCATATCCTTTTTCATTATTTCCTTATCTCCTACACTTCTTATCAAAGACGTGTCCGAGCTTATAGTTTATTATTAATTTTGTTTAATGTTGTGGTATTTTTGTGTGTCCTTAATTGAAAGTTTACAAGACGAATGTGGTGGGAACATTGAACATGCTTGGATTGGCGAAAAGAGTTGGAGCTAGATTCTTGCTAACTAGTACAAGTGAGGTCTATGGTGATCCTCTGCAGCATCCTCAGAAGGAGACATACTGGGGAAACGTTAATCCAATTGGTGAGTAACATCTTAATATTAATTTAATAGGTGGATTTGTTTGGATGTTGTTGATTTTAATTTGAATTCTATTTCTAGGTGTAAGGAGCGTTTAATTTGGAATCCTGCATGTTCTGTGTGATTTCTTTTTCGAATTAGTTTTGTTATTTTGTTTTCTATTCTAGGACTTTTTTCGTTAACCAATAAGACAAGTGGAACGTGGCAAGAGACCGTGTTTTCTTATGAATTTCAGGGAGTCATTTAGGTATCCGTGATTTGCGGGTCCACTTAATCAACGGCTCAGATCATTGTTGTTGGGACCACGTTGCATAAACGTGAAAATCACCCTTGTGTGCTGTAATAAAAAGTGAACGTAGGTTGAGATGGTGGTGGCTAGTACACCATGTCATCTAATCTATGTAGCAGCAACACTTTATTTAAACTATGTTCAGATGTCGGCATGTGTCGGTGTTTGACACCACCAACTTGATATAAAATATATGATTACATTAAATTATATTTCTTCTGTCTCAAAATATAAGCAAAAATTGGTTAACGAAAGTTAATACAAAGTTAATGTATTTTTTGGGACGGAGGGAGTATTATTTTTTAAACTATTGTTGATCCTAACTTGTCAGTGTTACTGTTTGTGCTATATCGGTTTCAATATCCGTGCCCCTATATCATAGGTGGTAATTTTGGGGTTTGTGGTTATAGAAGGTTGAAGGAGAGGGAGGTCAATTTGGTCCTATAGAAGTGTTAAAATTGGAACAGTGGAGTGTTTTGTCCTTGTCTTTTTGTAGTGTTAGGTACAATTTGGTAATAAATTGTTGTTGTGTGAGACAGGTGTCCGAAGCTGCTACGATGAGGGAAAGCGTACAGCTGAGACATTGACTATGGATTATCACAGAGGGGCCGGAGTAGAGGTCATTTTCAACCTCTTTCTAAATATCAATTGCTAATCAGATTCAATTATTGTTAATGATTTCTTATTAATATGAAATGTTATGTATATTTTTCAGGTTAGAATTGCTAGGATCTTTAATACATATGGACCCAGAATGTGCTTAGATGATGGACGTGTCGTTAGTAACTTCGTTGCTCAGGTAAGCTCTTTCTTTTATTGTACTTCCATTCCAATTTCATACAACAAGGCCACGGGTAGTTGTTGTTGGCATTATTTAATATTTGTTTCTAATCGGTGCCCTACATGCAGGCGCTGAGGAAGGAGCCTTTGACAGTTTATGGGGATGGAAAGCAGACTAGAAGTTTCCAATACGTCTCTGACTTGGTAAAGCACTTTTGATCTGACTTGCTCTTTTATGAAATTCCATTAACAAAACTCTGTTAGACTATATTTGGTTTTAAAATTGATTTTGCGCGTATTTGATACCACGGTGGGTTTGCTAAAATACAAAAGCTACACTCTTTGCATGTTTGAAATTAGAATAGATTTTGTTGAAGTTAAAAAATGTAACTTTTGTAGAATCACACTAGCTTATCTTAATTTTGACAAATTCACTATGAATTTAAATATGTCCTCCATAGATTTTGCAAAGCGGCTCGCAGTGAGTTTGGCAACCTAGTGTGAATTGTGATACCAATCATGTTTAGAGATGTAGAATTGATTTAGACATGTTTGGATGTTCTTAGGTATAATTTAATTCTAACTTAGTTGGAATTTGAAGTTTTTGCTTTTACAATTGTTTTAGTATCAAATTCATGGTTGATCCCATTTTCATATGAATGTATCCAACCATAATTCATTTTTTCATTTGACCAATTTTTTTATCAAAATTAATTTCACAAAATCTATTTTTGTCACCATAAAACCAAACTCACAATTAGTGTATGTTAGAATTGACGGCGACTTAAATGAATCAGTGTCACTCACTATAATTCAGAACTTCAACAAAATTATAATGCCACCTTAATTTATTGTGATTTCAATCATAGTTGAAAATATTTTTCTATTTTTTATTTTACTATGTAGTAGTAACTTCTAACTCGTCTTTTTTCCATGTTTGAATTTTGGATTACTGGTAGCGTTGCTTTTTATGTTGAGGCTTTTAACTTCTTCTCTGCATGTGCATGCTGCACATTTAACTGAAAAATTCCTGGATTTCTGTTAATGGTTTTTTCTTAATAACTAATGAATGAAGGTTGTGTTGGTATTTAAATGATGTGTCCATTGCGCATTGGTACATTTCACTTAAGAACCATTTGCACGTGACTGGAAGCTTGTTTAAAGCCGGGTGGGCCAGCTCATATAATTGCTGTTTGCACAATTAAAATGTAGCAAAAGCTCATCTCTGACAACAATTGAAAATGTAGCAAGAATAAATCAAAGTGGCCGCCTCGTGTATAAGATGGATACACGAAGTTGATGAATAACACGTGTCTTGTGACTGAATAATTAAATATCATCGTCAATATTAATTTGATTATGGTCTATGTATTTTGATTGCTGCCATGCCTTTGAATTTGGAATCTTTCTCTGTTTTCTCATCAATGTGATTTTTATGTTGGCACAGGTGGAGGGTCTAATGCGTCTTATGGAAGGGGAACATGTGGGGCCGTTTAACCTTGGAAATCCCGGTGAATTTACCATGCTTGAACTTGCCAAGGTAAAGATTATTAGGAAGGAAGCCAGAATCGTTCAGAATCATTTGCATTACACTAATAAATTCAAAAGTCATGATCATCCAACTAAGTTAATTGAAGAACTATTCATTCATAATACTTGGCATGGAATACTAGTTTCTTCATTTCTATTATCAATTTCCTCAAAACAAGAGTTTGTTGGACCAATTTTTTGGCTGTTTCGTTGTTTCCTCCTGTCATTATTTTTTATTACTATTCATATTCTAATGATGTGGTTGAGAATGAAGAATGTTAGTTTTTGGACCAGTTGTTTATTTTCTGTCGGTGGATGCAGTAACTTCAGTCTTACATCTGATTAACCCCATTATTGAATGCATCATAATGTATGTACGTTTGGTGTAGGTGGTCCAAGAAACAATCGACCCAGATGCAAAGATAGAATACAGAGATAATACAGAGGATGACCCACACAAGAGAAAGCCTGATATTAGTAAAGCTAAGGAGCACCTTGGCTGGGAACCCAAGGTGGACCTGCGCAAGGGCCTCCCACTCATGGTTTCCGACTTCCGACAACGCATTTTTGGTGACCATAAGGAAGGTGGATCTGATGCCTAATTCTTGATGGTGGTATGTTTATGTTATGTGTACCTTAGAGAGTGAGAAAGGGAAAAAATATAGTCTGAGGATAACAACACTTAGGTGTTTCCCATTAGTCACACAGAAGCATATGATCCTCTTAAATGTTTCTTTTGTTGTTCCTTCTCCTTCAATCTTTCAAGATTGATTGATAGCCATAGCCAGCCATGATTTCATTTATCAATTTCCTGCCATCTATATAATTCTATCTCTATATTTTTTTTGGATGTAATTGGGTATGTATAAGTAACTACAGTTATAGTTATTTCAACATTTTACCTTATTTTATTTTGCTCCAACTTCACAAATAAGTTGAATAACTACCTCCTGTTTGCAATTTTATATCTGGTTTTGTAGAGTATGCTACGTCAAGGGTGATCATCTCTATGTTTCAGGGGAGTGACCTTAGGTCTAATACCCTTGTCTTATTTCAGTCTCTCCCCGAGTCTTGCATGAAACACAACCCTTCCTATTTATAATCGTCTCACATCATTGGTCTCAAACCTAAATTGCATAATACCCCCAAATCTTTCTATTTTCCTATTTTGATTCCCATTATTTGTCAATGTAGTTTTAGATTCCGTTTGTGCGATTACTAGTTTGGTAGCACTGGGAGTAATCTAATCTGTTTATCTTATTATAATCACCCCCACCTTCATATGAATCTCTTTATCTGAGACATTACCTACTAGAAGATTTACTGTCTCCAAGTAAGTTTAGTGAAACATTTGATTTTGAAGCCTTATATACTTTGCTTTAGTTTTTGAAACAATTTGAAACCAACTATACTATGTACCGAGAGGAATAATGAAGTTGGTCAGGGTATGACACAATACTTCGAATGTCTCACATACCATAATTCAGAACACAACCTGTGTGGTTTATAATTCTAAAGTGACGCACGAGCGCGGCCTCCTTGAAACTCGTCAAGATTAATTTTCTTGTAAGTTGGAATTGGTAGAAATGACTCAATATGTTCCTTGCCAGTAGCTCGTTTGTCCAGCCAACTTATAATGTCTCCGAAAACAAGTTCGATATTTTCATCAGGCTCCCCAGCTGTTAAGCCATGCCACATTCCAGGGTACAATTTCATGGTCTTGTCTACACTACTAGCTCTCTCATATAATGCCTTGCTTACTTCCGGGTCTGTCACTTTATCATCCTCTCCATGTAACACTAAGAAAGGCAACGTCACCTGCTCAAAATTCACATCATGAGACCCAAAAGAGGGTAATTTGATGGATTACAAATAAGACAATAAATCATGTCTATGCAGTTCACCTGGTGTAAGTTGGTTTCAACACTCAAACTAGTTCTCAGCAGTTCCAATGCTGTTTTTAACCTTGGCTTGTCCTGATATATCAACTTGTTTTTCCTTATCTGCAATCATCATCATCATCATCATTAAAAAAACCACATAATCAACTGGCAGAACAAAAACATTAAACATCAACTATAGGGGAAAAAAAAGACATAAGCGTCACCATTTCCCGTTTGGTGTGATCTTTGAAGGCTGAATTGATGACATCCTTTGTCGGAACTATTTTCCACTTGGGAAAAATATGTTCCAATCCCGACAACATGCTAACAGCAACACGATGCGGCTTCACCTTCTCTGATATCTTACACATTGGTGCCACAAAAACAGCACCATCCCAAAATGAAGGGTCTTTTTTATGCAATAATACGGCCACTGCTCCCCCCATTGATTCTCCATATAAGAATTTGGCCTTTCCCTTGTACTCTTGGAGCTCTGAAATACACAAATGATCAAGCAACTCAACTCAACATGAATAAGTTCTTAAATGATTGAGTTTTCAACACTTATGATATTGTTGAATATAAAGGCAAGAGCAAGAAATTCTGTCGTTACCGCAAATTGACTTGTAAAAGTTGAAACAGTCGTTAACAACGTTGTCAAATTTGGTTATGTAACAACGAACACCTGCAGAGTGTCCATGTCCTTCGTAGTCCATTCCGAACACAGTGTAGCCTGCAGAAGCTAGCTTTTCTCCAATTTCTAGTGGCATGAAGCAAACAATAAATTATAAATACAATTTGACACTACAACTAGCAAATCAAAATCGGGAAGAGTGTGTAAAGTAAAATAATCATTCTATTACCCCTTTTAAAAGAGCCATTGCAAACCTTATCGGAATTAGTTATTCATTTGTGACCCTTTGTAGTTGGTTATTGAGTTAGTTAGCATTTTTCAGTTTTTCTGTTATGTAGATTATTGGTTTTGCTCTCTTATTTATAGAGCGTTCCTTTGTATTGAGTGAGTGATCATTTTCAACAATAAGCAATCCAATCTTTGCTATCCAGTATTTTTTTTATCTCTCCTCTTTCTTTTAATTGTTGTTCATGATCATGTATTGCATACTTTGATATGGTATCAGAAGAATAACAAACTTTCCACTGCATTTCTTTTATTCTTTCTTTCGTTTTCTTTTCGATCCTCATGGATGCAAACAGGATTATGGCTAATAATGTAACCCTTTTTTCATTGACAATCCTTGATTGGTGACAGTTATGGATCTTGGCGCTGTGCGATGATCTTGGTTCTGACTGGTCGCAACAAGTTAGATTTTGTTGATGGCTCCATTGAAGAACTATCTGAAGGTTCTTGCATGGGGCAGAAATGATAGCATTTTTTCTTATTGGATTCTCAATTCAGTTTCTAGGGAAATTCAATCTTCTGCTGTTTAGAAAGAGTATTCAAATTAGTAACTCATTTGCTATCCCTTGTAGCTTGTTATTCAGTTAGTTAGCATTTTCAGTTTTTCTGTTATGTAGATTATTGGTTTTTCTCTCTTATTGAAAGAGCATTTCTTCTAACTCTTGTACTGGTTTTTCTGTATGCCCTTGATTATTCAGTATTTTTTTTATCTCTCCTCTTTCTTTTCGCCGTTGTTCACACCCGTATGAATTGCATACTTTGATAAACCTATCAAACAGTGTAATATAATATGAATTTTGAGATGATTTTCTGAATTGAAATTTAAAGATGAGAGGTCTTGAAATTTTAGTGAAATGATTTTTAGGCAAACAAACTCCATATCATTTCTTTATAGATTGAATCATTATTACAATGTGAAATGAAATAAAAATGTATTAGAATTAGTTGTACATGCAGCCGCTCAAGCCAATCTATAAGTTACTACATTAGTTTGCGACTAAAGAACTCTACCAACGAGTTTGAACAAATGATATTCTTAAATATTACACACAAACTCAAAAATATCAAAAGAAAGGTTATGGAAACGATCTCCGGCTGTTTTTTTTAATCAAGTTTAAAGATAACATATTAACATGCATAAATGTTGGATGCACTTGACCTATATATTTTACTATCTTTACATAGTTGCAGTGATGTCAAATGGGGACCCCTTTTCTTTGATGTTCGAATCTAGTTAATTAAAGCTAGCCTGGAATATTGTTGCTAACCCAAACAAGCTTTGGGTTAGGTTGATGAAGGTTAAATATGTCTGTGGTCCTAATGTTTTTCTTGATATTCGCATGAAGCAAAAATGTTCAAACATTTGACGAGCTATTTGTAATGTTTGGGAAGATGCAACATTTAATCTATCTTGGTCCATTCAAAATGGGAAAGATACCATGTTCTAGAAGGATAAGCTTGAATCTATTATGCATGTCTTAAGAGATTGTGACGAGGCGATATAATTTTGATCTCTAATCATCAAACTAGATTATAGAGCTAAATTCTTTAGTATGTCGCATGCCTTGGCTTGAATGGAACTTTAGCAGTGTCTTATCAGTGTTACACTGTAAAGTTATCTTAGCCACCTATTTCAAATCTGACGGCTCATATCAGTTACAGCACCCTGCTGTAACTGTGGGGAATCCAATTCCACTTAGCTACGGCAGTCTTGTTGCCTAAAGTTTTTAGTTTATTCTGAGTGTTTAAAGCTTGGTTATAAAAATAGGTTAGCTAGTTAGATAAAATTAGTGATTAATTTACTTGATAAATTTAAAATGATACGAAAATATACTTAATTAATAATATTTTTATTTTTTTCAACTAAGATAATGAGATTAAAATATATGATATACGTTATAAACTCAAATTCTTTTTTTTTTTGTTGCAAAAATTGTATTTTTGTTATAAACTCAAATTCTATTTTAAGTAGTATTTAAAAAACGTTGTAAATGTTCACTCGTCAAACTCAACTGTCAAAAATGTCAAAATTGTTAGGTTAGACGTCGTGACTAAAATTCAAAATTGATTTTTCTATTTGTGTATGTTTAAGTTTCAATGATAATTTATCATTTCGTCTATTCAAAAACACTATAAATCAGTTTAAAAACGCTATACAGGCTTTTACCCTATAACCCACTAATTTGACCTTACAAAACAGTGGCTAACTTGGATCAACTAAACTATTAGTAGTGCAAGGAATTTGCTTAACTTAAACTCGGTCATTTCTGGTGGATCTAAACTAGCAAGTTAAGAATTTGTGAGATGCATTTTAATGTGTAACTTGATGAAGAAAAAAAAGAAAAAAAGAGTTGGTGTAAACTAATAAAGACCATAACTAATTATTAGTATATTTTTTTTGTCAAGATCATAACTAATTATTTAATAAATACATACTATTATAAAAAAATACCTAATAATATTCTCACTCTTGACTAGTTTTATCATGTTTGAGGGACATAAGGTTGAGAGAAAATTGGTGTACATTATTTGTACCGACAAGGAGAAATAGGAATGACAGGGCCACGTATATTCATGATCCAAAATGGATCATGATTGTCATCCAAATCCTCACCAGGCAAACGGGGAAAAAGATAGAGTAGAGAGCAAGTTTTTGTCTCTAGCATTAGATTTTTTATTTTTTTTAATACTTGAATGATGATTAACATTAGTGTTTGGAAGTAGTTTACGGTTCTTTTATTGTGAGACGTAAGTTAGTAATTTGATCTATGTTTAGCGAAAAGCGAAGAAAATATATATGTTTTCCTCGAAACTAAATTCACTATTTTTTGGTAAAATCAATCTTGTTTTGTCATATGTCTCTATATCTGTAAAAAGTCTGAAGCAATTGATCTTTGATATATAATAACTATGGTGTTTAGAATAATTTTCAATTATGGACTTTCCAACTTAGAGGCAAGAACATGTGAATTATGCAATGTAATGAGTAATGAAAGAGGAAAAGATAGGCAGACAAAGAATGAATCAAGGGCATCGAAAAATTGATAATATTGAATAGTAAGGTGGCCACGCCACCAACCCCAATGATATATGATAAATTATACTTTTTAGGTAGCTTTTGGCTCTCAATAGTGGCAGGCACAGAATAGGAGATAATAAGATATGGGCAGAACACACTCACCCACCGACCTTGCTATCTAGCTACCTTTATATTTTACATGTTTGTTTCATTCCAAATCATGATGTTTTTTTTTTACCTTGAGGGATAAGGTTGTTTGGAGGTTAATTAGACGTAGGAATTTGATTGATAAAGAGCTTATGATTGAAATTAATTATAATAATGCTAATAGAGATCATCATTTTGTTTGATTCGACCTTTAACTTACTAGTACTTGTATAACTAAGGCAATGGCATTATTATGTGATGTGATTAACAATCCGAAGAGAAACCAACTAATTAAACTACTTATTATGAGAGTTTTCCATTTCACAAGTTTTGTTTTGAAAAAGTTTAACAAAAAGAGGCGACAAAACTATTTCAAGTGATGTTGCGTTGATATATGTATTATGTACACCATTCTATGTGAAGTAAATAAAATCATAACTAGAATGGAATATTAATTAAGATGAGAAACACTACTAAGATAACGTTATTAAAATCATTTTAGAGGTTGATTTAGTCCATCATTCATCAAGGCAACTAGTTAGTGGAACCATACATGTAACAATTTGTGGAAAGCAAAATTAACAACAGAAAGAGAATGTGTTACCTTTCATGAATCTACTACATTCCATTCCATATCCTGCAATAAGTAATCAATACTATGTTAAATAATTACGTCACACACACCAAGTAAGAGATATATATAGAGAAATAGTGAAAAAGGGAAAGGATATAGAATTGATCACCATGGCAAAGGAAAACAAGAGCCTTGGGAGAAGAAGAAATAGGCAACCACTTGCATGTGAAGAGTTGCATTCCCCTTGAGTTCTTCCAATATCCCTGATATCAACTACAATATATTAATCTCCGTAATTAATATAACAAACCATAATATATGAAAAGTTTTGAACGTGAAAGAAAAAACTTACTTCTTGGTATTCATATCTCAAATCCATGACTTTGGTGGTGAATGTTATTTGAATATATGCAACTTGGTGATGAGAAGAGTAGTGTAAAGATATTATGGAAAGATATTATGGTGGTGTTGATGAAGGTTGATGAGATGAAAGCCTTTCTATAGTTTCTCGTTACGTGATGGATTAAATCAATATATGAAAAGGAGATGAGGGTTGGGACAAAGGAAGGAAGGAGGGTGGGTCCTAGTTCTGTGCCAAAGAGAAAGACATGTCTTGGTGTTTTACTTCTTTCATAATTTGCATCATTTCTGTTTTTTTTTCCCCTTCATTTCTTTATGCTAAGAATAGAATATAGATGAGGTTAGAATTTTCTCTGAATACAACCCATCCCTTATCTCCATTTGTTTTTTGGATCTTTAAGTACGCCCACGCCATTATTTTTGTCTTCTTCCAACCTATTATTAACCCTTTTCTCTTCCCTAGGAAGAAAAAGAAAAAAATAAATAGAGGCAATACGTTACTTTTATAAGTATCTAAATTCGTATATAAACATGCTTTAATAAATTTGAAGTATTTTTTGTTTAAACATCATCTTAAATATCGATTGTGTGAGATGAGAAGTGAATTTTCCCAAAGAAAAGCTTTGATTCTGTATAATTTTATGTTATAAGCATTATGGACTAGTTAGCTCAAATTCATTACAACTTTTTTGGTGGTGACCAGGGTGTAAACTCCGGACCTTGCATATATTATGCTTGTCCCTACCAACTGAGCAAAGCTCACGAGAACAAATTCATTACAACTTTAATAGCAATGCTAACAATGGTGAAAATACAGGAATAATATAATATTGATTGTGCTCGATCTTATATATCACAAGCTCAATAAAACTGCAAAGCTCACGAGGACAAATTCATTACAACTTTAATAGCAATGCTAACAATGGTAAAAATACGGGAATAATATAATATTGATTGTGCTCATCTTATATATCACAAGCTCAATAAAACTGTCAAACTGTGAAAAACCTTCATTACTTCGAGTACAAGGAAAGAACAATTTTGTGATGTATGAGGAATTTTTTTATTTGAACAGCAACGACAGAGAGGACTGAAATTACTTTGATCAGTTGATGTCTAAACACATACAAAATAAATATACATGTTCTTTTTTTTTTTTGGTACAGAATAAATAAATATACATGTTCTAACCAACGAAAAAATGATAGCTAAAAAACCATAAAATAGCAAACTATTTTGCTTTTGTCAAAAAAAGGCAAACTATTTTGCTTGTTAATGTGTTATCAAAAAACATGAGTGTCGGATATCCTTCTGTCACAATTTCTAACAAATGCACTTCATGTTCTAGAATATTCAGCTACAGCACAGAAAACAGAAACCAAACCAGCCATCCCAAACACCTGCATTCGACTTCGTGTCCTAGCAGCAACAGTTGCACCTGCTACAGCTCCCCCAATCAAACCATTGACCTGTTGGGGATTTTAGTTAGCGAAAAAAGAAAAGAGGAAATTTAAAAAGTAAATTTTAGCAACTCAATGACCCGTGCTCATGTTGTATTTTTTACCCAGTTATCAAATTCCTACATTTGCAACCATGTAAATACATTCCTTGAGCCCACAAAATTAATCCAACAAATATGATAGGTACCATAAAAAATGGTGCTTTCTGAATCAAAGCCAATTGGCCCCGAAACTACAACATAGTGTTGCAGTATAATCACAAAAATGTGCAATATTATCTTGAATCTTCCATTAAGAAAATCATTTGTTTCAAACTACTAATAACATGCAGTGCATTGCGGACAAAAAGAATCTAGTCACCGAACTGGAATCAACAAGTTCCTAATGACCAGTGACCCCCGAGGGAAAGAACAATGATGCTATATAGTGTTCATTAAGCAGGTAGTCACCAGGCTCACAACACTATGGCAAGACGAGCAAGCAAAATAATATGATTAGAAGTGATTGCATTCTACCTACAGGGGATGTATACAAGAATATAAGTCTTGATGGCAAGACGAGCAAGCAAATAAAAATTGACATTTACACACAATGACCAAGCAACATTGTTTTTCTTTCCAACATTAGTACTGAAAATAATGCCGCATAGAGCCCCCATGTTTCTGCAATCAGGCATTTACAACTTTTGAGAATGTGTCCTCTCAGGTATGTAAAATTTATTGCACCACACATATGACATATCCCACTATTCTTATGTAAACAAAGGTTCTTGATGCCCAATGCTAGCATATATAACAGTGACATCTTATATCAAAATAGAGATGAACTGTCCCGAGCAAGTTAATCTTTGCAGTATTTTCCCCTTTTCAGATCCGCGACTGACATTAGGTTGAATCATCCATAACAATTCTTAACTGGTGACGTGATACTTTAACAATTCTGGACTAGTAAGTTGACCTAGTCCTGTCTTAAGATACACCTCCTTTATTAACAAATAAGAAGTTACGTAACATAACCAAGATGTCCAAAGTCCAATTAACAGATTTTCTGCATGTTTGGTATTACGGTGGGTTCAACTAAATCAAGGTGAACTACCATGATTTTACAGAGTGTAGCTTTTGAAAAATTAAGGTGGCTCACAGTGATTCTAGCAAATCCACTGTGATACCAAACTTGCACTTTGTTATCCATGATTGCCAAGTGCCTATAACCTATAGGGCTTTGTCGATCCAAGCAAGAGTAACATAAAATCTTTAACAGCAATTTCCATTTCAGAGTTAAGGAACAAGTCTAGCTTCATTAGTCATTGCTGATCCAGAATTGTTAAAAGAATGACTAATTGCACTTGCATATAGCACATATATGTTATATGCCATTCAACACCTAAAATGAAACTTAAAAACCTAAGGAGTAAGGACTGTTCCATCTAATGAACTAATATTTTGGGATGAGTTATTTTGAGCTTATGCTCGTAACATTCAATGAGATCAACACAAAATACATTTCATAGAATTGCACCTCATTAATTTATAGACTAATTGAAAGGTAGAGATAAATAAGACAGAAGTAACTAACTAACAAACAAACAAACTAACCCAGTCGTTGCGCCCCCTGTATTTCTTAACCCCACATCGAGTAATGCTGAAAACTCCGGCTACAAGTCCTACTATCCAAAATAAAGTAACATTAATTCTACAAAACAAGATAAATGCACGCTTCAAATATCATCTTATCAAATGTCAACAACTGAATTACCACATTGAGTCCCATAAACACGAACCGAGTTTGCCTGTACTTGACAACCAATCCAAATCAAACCATTACCTCACAAAAAAGTAAACCTAGAATCAGTATTTGAATTCAAAGACTATCAAAAAAGACCAAAAAAATATAACTTTTTACCACAAAAGAAGCTCGGGGAATGCCTTTAAGACCTGTAAATAGAAATCAATGGTTAATAATTAGAAATTCAATAGAACACGTTTGAATGAATTAGAAAAAATGAATTTTAATTAATTAAATTAAGTTTACCTTGTATACTTGCGTCATAGGGACCAGTACACAAGCCCCAAATTGCACCGGCCTGAAGAAATTAGAGTTTAAAACGGTGTTTGATTTGGTGAATGAGGAAGTTAACAATAGTAAACGGTGTTACCGTTCCGACACGAAGCATGGATTCAACAGCGAGGGATGAGCATGGAACGGCGTCGTTCTGGTCTTCTTCCATATTCTCCTTCTACCGACACGGCAGCGCAATACTAACTGACCCTTTTTTTTTGGGCCTCGACCCAAAAAATCAGAATTTTTAAGTGAGTACCCCATCAAAAGACCCTGGAGAAATACCAAAATACCTCTAGTTTGGTTTATGTGAAAAAATATCTTTGCATAAAAATTAAATTAGGAGTAATTTTTTTTTTCTTTTCAAAAATTAGGAGTAACTTAAAAATAAATCTTTATGGGTCACATTTTTTTTCAAGTCATATTTACGTATTCTTCATTTTAAAAAATTTCTTCAGTCATATTTACTGTATTGATGGTTTTAAAAATTATTGTTTTACAAGTTTAGTTCGGATAATATCTCCATAAATATTGATATGCAGATGTCAATGTTTAAACTCGAGATTATCCACATCATCACACTTATAATGTAAGTGTCTTACTATTAGCTTATTTGATAAAAAAAAATAGTTATGTATTTTGTAAATGTTTTTTTGAAAGTTAAAACGTGTGCTGAGAAATGAGGTATTGTTGGTTCGAACTCATGTTCTCATTCTTTTTTAAGTAACCTTAAAGTATCATCTAAGTTGTAAATTGTGTATCGTAATACTCGTCATTATGATTATTGATTTATTTATGAGCCTATATAATAAAATCTCCATGATGTAGTTGAGACACACAATCGACCATGCATATCTCTCATTTTCTTTTATTCAACAACCATACAGTCATAATTTGCAAAAAATATATAATTAAGAAAGTTAAATATTAAAGAGATACTTTGGTGATTAAAAAATTGTTGGGGTACAATTAAAAATTGTCCAACCCAAAATACTTGTAGCCGAAAGATATTTCTTAAGAAAAGGCCCATAGTTTTTTTGCGAAAAGCCCAAAGATTAAAAACACTGAATAATATAAACTCGGGGGTTTTTGTACGACGGAAACCCTAATTTTGCATCATTGGGAACAAGAGGAGTGAAGGAGAGACGCGAAAATGAGCGGAGTGAAGGGTAAGAAGAAGGGAACAAGCTTCGTGATCGATTGCGCGAAGCCAGTTGAGGATAAGATTATGGACATCGCTTCCCTCGAGAAGTTTCTTCAGGAGAGGATTAAGGTTGGGGGAAAAGCTGGTGCTCTCGGTGATTCCGTTACTGTTACTCGTGACAAATCCAAGATCACCGTTACCTCCGATAGCAATTTCTCCAAAAGGTAACTTCTTCATCTTAATGTTATTCATGTGTTAGCTTAGCTCCAAGTAGAGTTAGATCTAGTATCCTGTATATGAAATGTTGATGGGGAATTCAATTGAATTTTCAGTTAGTGTTAGAAGCAAATATGCTTCATGTAATTGTATTGTTGAATTGATTATCATGTGCGATTTAATGTTGGTAACTGTTAAATTACTTGCCAGTCAGTGACTGGGTTAGACTTTCAATTTAGTTACTCGTATATTTAGCATATGTTAGGATGGGGTGGCGAGTTTGACAAAATCTCGTTAGCACCCTGAATTCGTAGAAGCTCCAAAGTGTAGGTTTTGCCGTCAAAACAAGCAAGTGATGTGTGTCGTCAACTTTTTATAAGTGCGACATAAAATCAATAGCTACGGGTTTCTTTTGTTAACTATTATACCGTGAGGTCTAGTTGCTGCTGTATGGATGCACTATGCTTGTTGTGAAAGGGATATCAGAAAATGCCATTACCAGTCAAGACTTGTGATGTTTGCATGGATTCACGGTGCCAACTTAAGATTCTCATGACAATTTTTACATTGAGAATGATTTGTGTAAATGGTCATGTTCCTGCATTTCCTAGTGTCCACTATTGTCTAGTATTCCTTTATGTTAATAGAATATGAGTTATTATGATTCTGGTGCAGTTATTGAACTGGATTCTTATCCCGACTGAGTTTAACTTTTTTTAGTAACTGTTTGTTCAAATCTGTATTCAATCAATTGAAATCATTTTATACAAGTCTTCTTTGGTTTTTCTATTGGCTTCATGTGATTATTTTTGTCCTAATCATCACTACCTTTGCCAGGTATTTGAAGTACTTGACCAAGAAGTACTTGAAAAAGCACAATGTGAGGGATTGGCTACGTGTTATTGCATCCAACAAGGACCGCAATATCTATGAGTTGAGATACTTCAACATTGCTGAGAATGAGGGTGAAGAGGAAGACTGAAGATCTTGTTCTCTGTCTTGAGCCATTCTCCATTAGGTTTAATCGCCGTGGAGTCTCGTTTTTCTATGTTTTTTGTCAGCGTATTATTGGTTGTTTAAAATTTTGTGTGTTTACTTTGGAACCAATTATTTCCCTCAGCAAGTTTTATAGTTATTGGATACTTTGTCTTGAAAATTCTGGTTCAGTTATTTATATGCTGGCATGGTTTAATTTAAGTTCATCACATTTTAGTCTGTAGATGTTCATCTCGAAATTTTTGCAGAGCATAAGGGTACTGCCCATTTAGATGATAATTATGCTTACGAGAGTTCAAGGGGCATTTGTAAATATGATTTTTTTTTTTTTGATCCTTTGCATTTTTTTTTCCTACAACTTGACCTCCACAGCCAGTCTCTGATGCAGTCCTAGCTGCCTCAAAGCCTTTGATGGGGAAGCAACATAGATATCACATAAGAAAAAAATCCGTATAGGGAAATTCAGAGTCCTTGGATCAAACCATTCTATCTCCATCCCAAATCAACAACCCAACACTTGTTCCTCAAACATAACAATAGTCAAGAGTCAATAAGTTGCCATCACATTATAGGTTACTAACCATAGTCCAATGAGAAAAGAAAATATCACGCATGAGCTAAAATAGGGAAATGAGCAGCCAAAACACTATCTTAACAACTCGTAATTAGGAAGTGTAATGTAATTTAGGTTGCAGATGAAAGGTTTATTCCGTTGAACTTTATCATCCAACGACTCCGTCTCTATAAGGTATAGTGACATAAGTCAAGGCTTATTAAAGTGGACATATGATGTTATTTTTGGATCAAGATTGTATACTTTTGAATTTTTATGACTTTTTCTTTATCTCATTCTTAATTGATTAGTTTTCCTTATCAAAATAATTTATTTTAAGAAATTGCTATATACAACATAAGGTATCATCACAAAAGCAAAACGAAACAATTTGATTCGCCATTGACTTGTGTTTCATGCCAAAGTCGACTAAAATTTTACTGAGAATTTTCCTCGTTTGTTTTGAAAGTTTGACACACTTGATCTTGTGATTTTCACAGCTCCTTCGGATTGTGAGATATAACACTGATCTTTATTTTAATTATTCATCTATATCCTAAATGCACTAAAATCATCAAATAATAAATGTAACTAATCCATTTCCTACGTAACACTCAGGCCAATCAATTTTGAAACGTGCACAGTTTATTGCAAGTGACACATGTTTCTTTACAACATTATTTCTATTTGATTCTTTTTATTTTTGTATGTAGTCTTCTATTTGATTCTTTAGTGTCTTAGTCATCATTTTTATTAGCACATAATCTATTATGTTGGTTGTGAAATAGATTCTCTGCCTTTCAGTGGCATGCTTTGGTGACATTATTTCTATGTTACTCGTAACCAACTATTTTCTCTCATCTAAATAATTTCCATGCCCAACTCTTCACACCTTTCCTTCTCCATTACTCTAATGCCCTTCATCTTCTCATTATCGGACTCCATGCACAAATCTTCCTCTTTGTTCTCTACCACGAACCTTTTGTTCAAACCTCGCTTACTAACATGTTCTCTTCATGTGCTGGCATCCCTTTTACACACAAAGTATTTGATGAAATTCTCCAACCAGAATTACCATCTTGGAATGCCATGATTCATGCAAATGCTAAGGTGGGCGTGATTCATATTGTGAGGAAATTGTTTGATCGTATGCCTCGACAAAATGTGATATCTTGGAGTTGTATGATTCATGGTTATGTGAGTTGCGGAGACTATAAAGCTGCACTTTCTTTGTTTCGTAATTTGCAGGTATTGGAGGGTCATTGATGTCTGTGCTATTGGCTTGTGCACGGTTAGGTGCGCTTGAACATGGAAAATGGGTTCATGTTTATATCGACAAATCAGGGGTAAAAGTCGATAGTTTTGGAGACTGCTTTGATTGATACGTACGCCAAATGTGGAAACATTGAAAGGGCTAAATGCATATTTGATACGGGAGCTTCTACGGTACACCCGTAAATTAAGGTGTACCGATACTCCTACTTCAAAAATCTTTAAATTAACTATTATTTTTATGAAATAAAGAGTTATTTGTTGATATTTATATTTTAGAAAATGTCATTTTATAAGAAAAAACATCATTTCATTGTTTATAAAAATCATACTAATTTTTTTTACATTTTATT
>Ga0099826_10000483_pt1 | contig 19296 bp, 11 predicted proteins | sample Mtrugardesep15_FD_76830 | JGI IMG/M metagenome (GOLD analysis project Ga0099826, IMG submission 76830) | Root nodule microbial communities of legume samples collected from California, USA - M. trunc garden sep15 | ecosystem: Host-associated > Plants > Roots > Nodule | place: USA: California... | reverse complement strand
TGTTGATGAGTTGAATGCTTTTCTTGCATCTGTTGAAACCGACAATGTTGTTGTTGTTGTCCTCTTAACCAAAATCAAGATCTTTTAAGGTATATTTATTTTATGATCATGTCACAATTTCTTTGTTACTGACTTTATAAACATTTGACAAGTTGTTTTTTCTCAATTTATGTATCCAGGTCAGGCAACGATACAAAATACCATTTATACAATAAAGGTGTTATTCAATCCAACTTTCGGTGCTGCTCTACTTTTAAAGAAGAGGTAACATGTTGCGTACATGATTCATATTCATTATGGTGATAGTGGATTTCCAAAATGAGAGTTCAAAGTCAACTATGATGATCCAACAAAATATCACCTTATTTTCCCAAATTTCTATCGGTAAAATTGTTATTTCATTTCTTTCGTTAAGTCTAAATTATTGGAACTGGAAGTAATATTTGTGTAGCATGAAGTGTTGATAACAAATGCGTACGTAAAAAAGAAGAAGCATTTCGCTTGGAATAAAGAACAGTATGTCCATGTACAATGTCTTTTGGAATCTGGGACCAGAAACTGAACGGATAAAATTCGGTCAGGTCAGTGGCCACTCACTGGCTATGCCCAATAGAGCGTCTTTACTTAAGGATCAGTTCCCGTTAAGGATCCCTTATTAGAGGAAGAAAAAACGAGTATCTATTAAGGAATGAGTAACTATACAAGGATTCTCTCTCCTAGGCAACTAATGAGTCTCACGTTTAAAAAAGTAATAAAATGTGTACTACTTGACCCTACTTGCAAAAATGAGCAAGAAAATGTGTATTATTTGATCCCACTTGTAAAAATGAGTAATTGGTGAATTATTTTTGTTTAATGATGTAAAGATAGTGAGACCCATTTAAATATTTTTCACTGGAGTTCTTATTAGTGTATTGTCGGTCTCTACTAGGAAACTATCATTGTAGATGCTAGTAGGTGATTGGCTGTTTTGGTTAGGTCATATGACAATCCATTTTCATCATATATTCTATCTTATCCTATTTATTTGGTTCTCACTAATTTATATATTTATTATCTCTTAACACAAATTGATAAATGAAAATGATATTTTCTGCGTTTTTTATTTGTCAAATAATTGGCATCATTCCCGTAAAAAAAATTGACAACATTATTTTTTCGACATATATAAGAGTGAATTGTGTGTGGTTACGAAGCTCAAAGAAATTATGATATTCATTTGGTGGTGGGTGGCTGTGAAGATATATGTTTCAGGGGACAATTGCAGCCATGTCACATTGCCACGACTCTCCAACGTGTGCTCTTAGGTGTAACTCAATAAGGAAGACACATATCGTAAGATTAAATGAAAGAGGCTACAAGATACGAGTATATGACCCAACATAATCATATTCAAGTTAGGTCAGACTATTTTTTTAAACAAATAAAGTCAAATTTTTTTTTAAGATGTTTATTTAGTTTTTTTAAAAGGTTATGGGCAGCTAAAAAACGTGTTTGGGCCAACTTGTTTTTAAATTGAAAACAATCTACTTTCAATTCTTTTAAGAAAGAAAAAAAGTTAAAAGATGATGTATCTGTCTATAGTAAACAAATAATTATGGCATTCTTTGTGTCTGTATTGTTAGTCTTAACATATTTATTTTTCTTGTTCAAAAGGAAAAAGTAATTACAGCTCAAAGAAAAATTAAAACAAATATTTACATTTATCTTATTTTTAGAAGACCGAAAATATAAATCTAATATACTCATTGTGTGGTAAAATACATGTAACAGTCAACTACGCCAAACATGCCAATATACAACTTTGACTATTAATATCTTTAATTATATATAATAAAAATTATAAAAATTTAATATTTTAAAAATACTCGTTGAGACAAATCAAACAACATCTCCATTGAATTTTCACAATATTGTCTCAATTTTTTATTATTTATCCTTTTTAGGATACTTATATTTGAAGTAATTTATAAGTATCCTCGTGTATCTGTGAAGTATCCTATAAATATCTAATAAAATATTTTTTAAAAATTAAAGGGTTAATAGTGTTTTATCCCCCCTGTAATATAGGACATTTCTGGTTTTCCCCCTGTAAAATTTTCATTTTGGATTCCGTCCTTGTAATTTGAAGTTTTTTGGTTTTGGACCTTCATGAATTTTGACTGTACAAAATCGATGATATGGCAGGGGTAAACCGAAATTTTCTCAAATTAATAGGGGTAAACCGAAATTTGCTCAAATTGCAGGGGGTAAACTGAAATTTCCTCAAATTATAAGAGGCAAAAATTTTCATGAAAGTCTAAAACCAAAAAATCTTTAAATAACAAGGACGAAATCCAAAAAAAAATATTTTACAGGGGAAAAATCAGAAATGACCTATATTACAAGGGGTAAAACACTATTAACCCAAAATTAAAATAATTAATTTTGATATTACGTGGGTACGTATCTCTGAGTATCCATGAAGTATTGGTATATGATACGGGTATGTCTTAGTGTTTCAAGTATCCGGGCCTCATGACACAAAATCAATACATGGAGCAAAAGTGTTTGTCAAAAACTGGAAGAGAGGTAGTGATCAAATCGGTCCTTCAATCCATTCCCTCTTCTATACTGAGCGTATTTATTCTTCCAAATAAATTAGTTGATGCCACAGGGAAAATGATTATTCATTTTGGTGGGGGCATGTAGGATCTCTGAATAGAGGTGCTTTTGGTTGTCATGGGAAAAGTTGTCTGTTCATAATAATCATGGTGGTATGGGAAAAGTTGTCATTGGAAATTTCAAACGATCCTACTAGTCTTGTAACTCGGTTGTGTTAAGGCTCGTTATTTTCCTAATAGCGATTTTATAGGGTCAAGACTTGGGTACAATCCGAGCTATGTGTGACGAACATATTTACTGTGGAGATGGTTGTGAAACAATAAACGAGATGGCAAATAGGAACATGTGCTAATATCCCATTGTTTGGCGCACCATGGTTAAAAGACGGACTATTTTTTACAACTGATAGTACTATTTACGTGTCTTTGACTCACTTGAAGGTGAATGATATTTTTGAACAATCTATAAAGGTATGGAATGCACCTTTAATTTATAATATTTTTTTATCAAAATACGACCCAATTGATTTTGAATACAACTTTTTTGGGTAAATGGTCAAAATGTAGGATGATTGGCTATTTTGATGCAAACTCGTGCGGGGATAAGGATTACAGAAAAAGGATGCTTAAATATATTGTTTCTTCTTAGGCAAGTAGGGGTGGGAACATGCCCGGCCGTCCAACAAGGGCCTACTACCTAGCCTATTAAAAACCTAGCTCGGCCCAGCTCGTTTATTAACAAGGCCAGACTCAAGCTTTTTATAAAGCCTATTTAATTAAATAGGCCAGACTAAGCCTTATAAAAAAACCTATTAAGTCTGTCAGACTGGTCTATTAAACTTTTTTATATAATATATCTTCCATTATTGATATTTTTGAAGTTTTTTTTCTCCATAAACTTAAGCCTTCATATGATTGGTTATTTAGTAGTAGATATATTGGTGTGATTAGATTTTCGTAAGATTTCATTATTTAGTAGCATACATATTCATGTGTTTTAGGCTTTCATAAGTTTTGACTTATTTGGTAGTAGGCTTACATGTGTTGTTAGACCTTAGTGTAAAATAGGCTTTCAGGCTTCATCATGCCTTTAAAAAGGTCAGACCAGACCTTGAAAATAAGCCTATGACGGGTAATAGGTCAGACTAAGACTTATAATTTTTTAGAGAATTACTTTTCCCACCATATGGCCTTCTCCCGCGCCCTGTAAAATTTCCAAAAATGCCCTTGTGCATTCCGGATTTTAAAATCCGGATTCATGTTTACTATTTCAGATTTTATAATTCGAACAATTCTTATGTATTATCAGCCATCAAACTCTCTCACATTTCAGCAGTTTAGAGTTTTGCTTTTAAAAACTACAAAAAAAACTAAGTAAAAAATGCTAAAAACCTGTCAAATAAAATCATAAAAATATAAAAATAACACCAAAAAATTCTAAAAATCAAATAAAATTAATGCAAATTTTTTCGGATTTTTCTGGGAATATGAAATATTAAAAAAAATGAAAAATGGGTCTAAACGATGGAATTTTGGATTTTGAGGGGCGGAGACCCATAATGGGAGTCACGGTCCTTGAATTTTTTCTGATTTTCTGGGGAAGTTTCGGAGCAATCCGATCAAGTAGCCCGAAAACCCGATTTTTGACTAAGAACAGGTAACAATGACCCAAAAACAGAAGGATGAGAGTTAGGAAGATTAATATTGTCTCTAAAATGACTATACATGTTACAAATATGTTTAGAATTTGTGCTGATATAGTTCAGATTACATAATCCGAACTGTTTTACCTTGAAAAAGGGTGTTTAGGGGGTTTCCGGATTATCTAATCCGGAAACATCATGTAACGCGCCCTATTTTTTTAAGTTTCCAGATTACAAAATCCGGAAAAATCCGTTACTCATTTTTTCACCCTTTAACAAAAGAAAACACCATTCCAGATTATAAAATCCAAAAACTCAAGAGTATTTTTGGAAAAAAAAAATAGGGCGCACGACACAGGGTGGGAAAAGTAAATCTCAATTTTTTAAGCAGGCCAGACTTACGCCTTACAAAGCCCGGCCCAGCCTAGCCCATTTCCACCCCTATAGGCATGACACCAATTTCCTAGTGTTCTAAGAAAGAAACAGTAGTGGCTCTATCTACTTTTGAGTTAGAATACATTGCTGCTGCAATGAGTGCTTGTCAAGCTCCTTGGATTGATTCACTGATGGCAGAACTCATAATCAAAGATGAAGAAGAAGTTGTGATGTTGAGGGTTGACAATACATCTGCCATTAATCCAGCAAAGCATCCTATTAGCCATGAGAAAAGCGAACACATTGAAGCAAAATTTCACTTCCTTAGAGAGCAAGTCATTTACAGAAAGCTGGTTTTGGAGCATTGCAAGACATAGGTTCAAGTTGCAGATGTCAATGAAAAGTCTTTGAAGATTGAAAGTTTGAAAGATTGAGAAACATGATGGGCATGGTGAATTCAGCAAACATGAATTAAGGAAGAGTGTAAAGAATAGTAATTCAGTTTGTTATGTTTTTAGTTAGTTAGAAAGTTGGTTATAAAGTTGTTTCGGTAGTTAGCTTGTATAACAAGCAATTCTGCACTGCATAGCAAGTAAGAGATGATATACAAACATGCAATTCTCTAAAAACTCTCCAATCTCTTTTCTCCTCTCTTCTCTATTTTCTCAAAAATTCACAAAACAAAGCATTTTGTTCCAACATTTCTAACCTTACCTTCTTAAGTTTCTACTCATAGGATTCATCTTCACAACTACTGTTAGAAGGTTCTTCTACTCCTTTTTTCTTTACAATGTCACATATTCTTTTATTTTCACTAATACCAGCTGTTTTCATGTTTTTCATCTTTGATTTACGTCAATATTTTCATAAATATACTTAATTGTGTTCTATGGTGGTTTTGTTATCATTTAAGCTTAATCCTTTATTTTTGTTTAGTTAGTATTTTTAAGCTTCTCAAACACACATGACATGTGGAGCAATTTCTAGTTGAATAATTTTTATTAATTTGGTGTGGCTTTGCCAACTTATGAATATATAGCTACATATGAAAAATTGAGATGAATTTATGCAATTTGAGAAGGCAGGTTTGAGTTGTTATGCCATAGAGCCTTTTACTATTTGCTTAAGCAATTGTTTTGAAGTTAAGAAGTTGTCTCAATGTTTCATTATTTATTGAAGTTGCAGATGACAAACCCATCGCTTCTCCTTCGTCAACACTAAGAATAAGGGAAATCATTCGGTTTTAGCTAGAACAAAACTCCCTTGATCATCCCTAATGCATACTCCTAATCCTGCGTCAATGTTGCACTTATAGCACCCTTCAGCCGGTTTTCTCCATTTGTGATTGACCGTTTCCTGCACCTGAACCACTGTTCTGTTACGACTATCCTGTGCATTCTGCCAGCTCGCAAGCAATGTCAATCCCCTCTCACAAACTGCTACCCAAAGTGATGTTTCACTTCGCCAAATGAAATCGTTCCTTTGTTTCCAAATAGACCAAAGAATACAGGCGAAGACTGCTTGATTATTTGGACCTATACTTTGCAGCACATTGAAAATAACAGTGCTGACATTCTGACTTGACTGAGCTATAGGTTGAATATTAGACCATAAACCGACATACTGCCAGCAGAAAACGCTGTTGAGGCATTTAAAGAAAATATGCATGCTGTCTTCCGTTCCTTCGTCACACAGAACACAATTATCCGGACAATTAACCCCCTTGATCTGGAGTCTAACTCTGGTAGGCAGGCAGTTTCGACAAATTCTCCACAACATATGTTTAATTTTCGGTGGTGCTTGCAGTTTCCAAATAGCATTCCAGCTGCCAGCGGTTTGGTACGTGCTTAAGTCAACCTGTTGCTGCAAGCTAATGCGATAACCGCTGCTAACTGAATACTTGCCATTCGATTCCAGTTTTCATATTCTCCTATCATTATGAACAGACTCGAATAAGGGAGTTTGCAAAATGAGAGTTGTGTCTTCAACACTTACCAGATTTCGGATTACTCCAACATTCCAAACTCTCAAAGGTGCATGCATAACATCAGCTACCGTGATATTTTTGAGCTCTTCTGGCAGCCATTCAGGAGTCTCAACGCTACTTCCATCTGTGAGCCAAGTTTGATTCCATACCGGAATATGGTGGCCTGTCCCTATACTCCACTTATACCCAGCTTTAACAATATTCTTCGTCTCCCAAATACTCCTCCAAACATAACTAGGATTATGCCCACACCGTGAATCCATAAAATCGCACTTCGGAAAATATCTTGCTTTGAATAAACGAGTGACCATGTTGTCTGGTTCAGTCATGAACTTCCATGCTTGTTTGCCTAACATGGCATTGTTAAAAGCACGTAGGTTCTTAAATCCTAATCCCCCATCCTTCTTAGGAATGCTCAATCTTTTCCAAGACATCCAGTTAATTCCTTTCGCATTTTGTCTATTATGACCCCACCAGAATGAATTCAACATTTTTTCTATATCAGCAATAATAGATTTAGGAATAGAGAAAATAAATACTCATAATGTATGAGGAAATCGCCTGGAGAACAAACTTGATCAAAATTTCTCTACCCGCTTGAGATAAACATTTGCTACTCTAAATATTGATTTTTTTCCATACTCTTCCCTTGATAAACTTGAAAGTTGCTCTGCGACTTCGTCCTACCATAGATGGAGCAGCCAGGTACTTTCCTGTGCCTAAAACCTGTTGAACACCAAGAATATAAGAAATGGAATTCTTAAGAGTAGTCTCCACATTTCTACTACAGAAAATTTCCGACTTCTGGAAATTTATTGATTGGCCTGACGCACTCTCATAAATTGCTAAGATATCTTTCATTGCCTGTGCTTGACTTTCTTTTTCCTTAAAGAACAAAAAGCAATCATCTGCGAAAAGCAATCATCCGTTTCAGTTATAATGTGATTTCTGAAAATCAAGTAGCCTTAAAAACAAAACCCTTGACAACTATTTATAGAAATTTACAAATTGTCCAGTGGGCTTGCATGCGTGCCACATTATCTTGACACACTAAACCAACATTTTGACAATAGTTTCTAACTTAAGGTTATGTTGTCCTTTGACACGCCTTTCATTCTCTCGAACGCATCTCGTTGTCGGGCATTTTGATCCTCTTCACTTGATTCTTCAATGCTCTTTGTTTCTTTATAAATATCATTTGTCCTTCACTCGACAAACATACATTTGTCCCTTAACAATTGTCAATCAATCATAGTCGTCATATCATGACGATTTTTTCTCTTTATTAATAACTACTTTTAAAGTCATTCATTTGATTGATTGAAAATCTATTCTGAAATTAAAAAAAAAATATTTTTTCACATAAATAAATTACATTTACAGAATTTGCATGACTAGCAAATTTCATGTCGGCATTGAATCTGATGGTTTCTTAGTTCAGCAAACATACTTTGGCTAGAATGTCATTTCAATGTTGTGTCAGTTGACTTGTGTGTACTAACAAAACCAATGTGAAAGTAAACAATATAAACCGTTCCACATTCAATCAAACACAATCAATCTATAACAACTTCAGCCACAAACTTAAGATGAACACAAACTACATATATTGACATTGACTTATAAATGATCATAGATGCATACATTGAGTATATGCATCTAATAACACACTGCATTAATTATATGATAAACCTGATTAATAAATGAAAGACACTGGTAAATGATAACAATGTCATGTATGTGATATGAGTTATTCACTAAAAATATTTTATACAGTTAATTTAGGGGGAAAGATTGAAAATCTGTATCATGTATTTTTTCTAAAAAGGAAACTTGTTCATCAATCCATGTATCTGTCATCATCAAAAGGAGGAGGTTATTGAAACCAAGTTGGTCCGGAAACAATGACTCGTAATTATTTTGATGATAACAAAATATATAAGAGAACAATTTATCATCTGATGTTTGCTCAAATGTGCAGATTAATGTCATAAAAAACAATTCACAGAATTTTACAAGATCATCTGATAGTTATTTCGCATCAAGTGTTGAAATCTATATGGTACATCAAGTTCTGCTCACTATTTGGCATCTTGCATCTAGTACCTCAAGTGCACATCATCAACGTTAGTGGTTTCAGAACTTAATTGAACGAAAATATTTATAAAACACAATTCAAATCGTCGATTTGTTGCGTTTTTTACAATGTTGAATTTCAATGTTGTGTGTACTATGTAACAAACTAACTTTACCAATAAAATAACAATATTAACCGTTTCACATTCATTCACACATCCATCTACTATGACAATTCCAGTCACAAACTTAAGGTGAACTCAATCAACATATTGCAACCTTGAATTATAAATGATCATAAGATTATAAAGTAATGTATAAATTTGCATATCATATTCTATGCTTTCTGTGGGATTTGAAACTTTCAATTCTTCACATGAATCACTTGGAAGTTAAATATCACACAACAACAAAAAAATAGATAAACAAAAGTGGTACACCTTATACATTTAATCCCATGCAAAGAATAAATTATCTATAAGAAAATTTTCTATATATAACTTAACAAAATCAGAATTATTGAGTTACTACTTTCTTCACTTGATAAAAATTTGAAACTTGACTGATTCTTGGTGTGTGTATTATATAATAAGAATGAATCAATCTTTTTGTTAAGAGTGGCTCGAATTCGTTTCCCTTTGTTTCTCTACTTCTGGAATTACGATTTCTAGATAAGCCGCTCTTTCTTACTGCTGCACAGTTTCACGAGTTTGTCATCTTGATCCTGAGTTGGATGGCTGCCACAGCTTTTTTTGGCATACCAATATCTTCTCTTTCTCAACACCAAACTCAGTGTTTTCTTTATGACATATCCATCTCATACCCTTCGCAATAGTTGCGATGGCATCCGCAAAATAACTTGACTCTCGGATTATAGCGTGCCCTCCTGGTCGCAAAATCCGGTCCATTTCCAACATTACATACTTCATTTCACATCTGCAAAGTAACAGCCACTGTTAGAGCGATCTCACAACAAGTGCGTTTGAAAATCTTTTTTAGGCCAAGTTTGGATAAACAGCCTAATTAAGCGCTTATAGCATAAAATTTTATCATATAAGTGCTTATGTATAAGCTCTTCCTGTGATAAAAGATAAAATAAAGTCAACTTGTTTTCATAAGCTATAATAGAGAGCTTATAGAAATAAACTAAAAACAACTTATTGACATGTTATAAGTTGTTTCCAAAAGCTCTCAAAGAATCTCGCAAGTGTTTTTGCCATTAGATAAGCTCAAACAAGCCAATCCAAACAGCCCCTTAGACTTATCTTATAACAAAAGCAACTGTGAAAGTGTTCAGTATGCTCCTTGTGTTTATATTATTAATACTTATTCAAGAAGTGACTAATTAAGCAGTCAAAATTGAAGTATTGATTTAGTGCATATTCACCTGTGGCTTTCAGCAGTGAAGAATCCATCAGCATGAAGTAGGTCATAGGTTCTAGGATATGTTGAAAAAGCTTCACACCTAATAGCACAAGTCATCATGAAATTCAAATCATTACCAAAGAAAACCATATGATCTAACACAAACATTCATAAACACATAAACTTATGGTTCATATTTAGAGTTTCAAACATACCAGTCATGGAAGGTACCGATAAGGCCTCGATCGAAAACTACAGGGAGTGTATTAGGACCATAAGATGAAACAACATTCATAACCCACAAAGGATCATTGATCAAGGAAGCAGCAAAACCTCCATAAGCTGTATTCATATCCATCACATTTCTTATCTTGTTTGTGCCAAGATCAGGCAACAACTTCTTGTAGTGCTGAATGCGCTTTTTCCACTTACTGTTATCATGACTGAAAGTACTAGAACTAGAACCTTGAACAAGTGAAATCCTTTCAGGTGCAACATTCAACCTTTGAGGCCATTTCGGCATGTACGTGAGGCCTGATTTCTTGTACTTTTCCATTGGAACAACGAAACAAGCGCGAAGCGGAGTGTACCATGCTGAATCTGGTTCGAGACTGTCATCACATTTTGGAGGATAGGTGTCTCTAGAAAGCTTATCATAGCAAGCGTTGTCTTTGGCCTTTTGCCATACATATATGTCATCCTTTTTGTTGTATAATTTGAAGCACATTGATGTGAGCAAATCTTGTAGCTTTTCATAATCTGTTCTTTGCTCTTCCACTGTTGTGTTCCATCCGCGCCACCTACGCTCGTAGTTGACTGGTGGACCGGACAAAACCCAAAATCCTCCGGGACGAAGAATTCGGTGAATTTCTTGGAGATAAATTCCACCTAAAAGCATAAGATATGAATATTCCTATCAGTTAATGGATGAAATTTTTGACTGAACTTATATCAACTCTAAACAAGACAGATTATGAAAACTACTTATAACTTAGATGAATGAAACTGTTTTATTATGCTGGTAAAGTTCATGACAACATTGCTTAAACAGAAAGCAAAAAAAAAAAGAAATCTGTTTTAAGAGCTGAAAATTTTAAAATGCATCGAAGAATTACCAAATTCTGTCCATGGGATAAGGCATCTAGAGCAATGAGCCATATCAAAGGAGTTTGAAGGGAAAGGAAGTCTTTGTGTAGAGATGACACCAAGAATTGCTGGGATACCGCGCTCTAGAGCAAATTGAACCTGAGCTTCATGGTTATCTCTCGGGGCTAGAGAAATTGTTAGAACGCCGCGATCCAACAAGTCACCACCCCAGCTAGCAACCTAACATAAATCGGAGTTATGTGGATATACACCATACACAACAAGTCAACAACGAACTAACAATAGACACCGGTAATAAGTAAAAATACAAAGAAAGCGGCCAACTGTAAAAAGAAGTAAAAGTGAAAAGAAGGATAAAACTCACCCCACAACCAGTATCTATTGCAGTTCTAACTGACCCATCTTTGATTCCTGGGATCAGATCTTGCATTAAATCAACATATTCACCAACACCATTAGGAAACATAGTACCTCCACCAGGAAATTGAAATTTCTCTCCTTCCTTTATCAACCAATGCTGATTAGACTTCTGTTTGTTAATCCAATCATATGGCACATTCCTGCCATTTATTCATATAACACAAAAATTAAAAAAATGTTCAACAACAATATATATCCATGTAGCAAGCAACTTAAAATCAATTCAAACTATAATTATTTTAACTTATAAACCATATATTACATACCTGTACCAACATTCATCTCTACTCTTTGGCCATCTGATTGGAGGCTTGTAACCAGGTGGAGGAGGAACTAAGCATTCTTTCCTCTCAAAAATCGGAGGGCAATGGCGTTCCAACAAAGTAAGTCTATACGTACCATACTTTCTCCATCTCTGTAAAATCATCCATGCTCAAAACTCAATCAACAAAACAACGAAATTTTCTTCTACAAAAAATCCAAACATCAATTTTTTTGAAGAAAACTATTAGTATTAATTAATACCTTTGGATCTGTGCATGGAGTATAGTCTTGATAATCATTGCCGCACTCAGGGAAACTAAAGGGCTTAATTTGCAAAGAACCTGAGGATTGCTTAGGAGAATCAAGTGATTTCTGAATGGTGTTGATGACATCAACACCATTGTTTCCAGATTTAAAAACTCCACCAAGGTAGAATGAAAAACCACACAGAACAATGATAGTGATCGCCGCAGTCAGAGATCGGTTCTTGTTCGGCTGGTGGATCAGTTTTCCATCCTTATGCTTCATGATCCTAGGTTTTTATCCCACTAACTATCTGCACAAAAGGAACAACCAAACTTCAGTATAATTCAACTATACTAATGCCACTTCCTCCACAAACATATCATGAATCATATCATTGTAATCACTATGAAAAAATCACTCTAACAAACAAAGAACAAACATCTAGAATTATGGTCTCATTCAACTTTGAGAAAAAAACTTGATCTGAATTAACACTTAAGGTTTTAAAAAGAGATCTGTGCTGCAACATCAAGAATTATGTATCTATGTAACGCGCGACCGTAATTAAAACTGCAATTACCCGTAATTGATCGCAATTCGACACAATATCAAAGATCTTAGCGCAACCACGACATAAAATTTTCGATTGCCACAATCTCTAAGAAGGATATGACTATAATAATAACTATTCAGATCAGACCAATGTGAAAAGGAACAAGAACCAAGGAAACAGTACTAAAGAAAAACAACAAAGGAGGTGAATTAATTGCAACAACAAGAAAAACACACAACAATACTGAAAACAACTAGCACTGTTCCCCAACCAGATCAATGTGACAGACATAACACAAATACCAATGACAGATCCAATTTAAGGAAAGAGAAAGAAGAAAAAAAAAAGGTAATCAATGATTAATTCCAGCTAATGAATAAAACCACACCGACCATTAAAACAACATGGGAGAAAGTGAGAAAGTAAGGTAAATAAATGAATGAAATCTGATTCTATAAATATAATAACTACCGACATAATCAAAATTCAAAAATTCAAAACCAGCTACTTTACATTTGATGTCACACATAATTGCTTTCATTATGTTCACATGACATTGGGACCCAATAAGGACATAGCCCCCATCACTGACTCAACGAAAAAAAAGCATAATGTGAAGCTGGATCTCACACTATGTTGTACAATATTCCTATACACAAAAAAGGTAAAGGGTATCACGTAATTGTCAACATTTCTTGACACGTACGAAAAGTTTCTATCATGTTTTTTTTTTGTCAGTGGTTTCTGATCTACTGTTTTCTGTTCAGAATTCAGAACTAGAGAAAAAAACAAAACAAATTCCAACTAATGAAGAAACAGTGGCAATGCTTTTTGTTCTGGTTTATCATATCTAATCGGTTATAATTTAGAAAACAGAGAAAAACAGAGAAAACAGAGAAAAAAAAGGATCTTTTTCAATAATCTTGGAACCCCACTTTGAGTTTTGATTGTATAATTGTAAAAAGGTTAAAAGGGTGTCAGAAAAACATGATGAACTCATCAAAATAAATGTTTATGAGATCCAAAAATACTAAAAAGAAAAACAAAAAAACAGAGGAAAACAGAGGAAACAGGGGAAAACAGAGAGAATAGCTTTCTAAATCCAAATGGATCTGTTAGAAGAAGAGAAAGTACATAGAAATGATTCAAGATGATAATTAAGATAAAATAGCAATGAAAAAAAGAGAAAAAGAATGAATGAAAATGGTACAAACCCTTGTTTTGTTTTGTTCTGTTTTGTGTGTATGAATGGTGGAATGTGGAAAAAAACAGGGGAATGGTGGAAAGTGAGAAGAGAAAAGAGGAAGAAGAAGTGAGATTTGTTTGGGTGTGTGAGGCTAAAGTAAAGGAAGGTAAACCATTTATATAAACTATTTTTGCTCTGCCATGTGCCTTGCTGTCCCTTCTTTTTGTTCAATCTTCAACTTCCTTCCACTTTCATTTCCATCTCTTCCAATTTCACATTATCTTCAAATGTTTATTTACACATACAAGGAAATATATAAATTACTCAATAATAAAAGGAGCCTTAAATTTGTAACAAAAAAAAAAAGAGCCTTAAATATTTAACTTCTAAAGATATATATTATTATAGATAGGTAACTCCAATAGTTTGGTTTAAAAATATAAATTACTCCCTCCGGTCACTATTATAAACAAAAGTTCAGTTTTTAGATTCATTCAATAAATGGTGTATGTGGTCTATATATAGACTACATACATCATTTATTGAATGAACCTAAAATGTCAACTTTTGCTTATAATAGTGACCGGATGGAGTATTATATTAAATCTAAAAAGAGAAATTAATTATTATTATTTTTGATAAAAAAAAAGGAGAAATTAATCTCATTAACATATTAGTTTTGTTAGTCATTTTAAAATTATTTCAACTTAAACCCATTTGAATTTGTCTTGTGGTATTATTGCTTTGAAGTTTGATTGAAACGTAAATATAATTTGATTAATAATTATTTTAGTCATAAATTAAACTTAGTTTTCAAACAATTCATTCTTGAAGAAGTTTGGTCATCATTATTTTTTTGGGTCAGATGGTCATCATTTTTATTGTATATTGTTTTTTCTTAAATTTAACGAGTATTTGAACGAATTATAAAAAAGACTTAGAAAACTAGCTATATATCCATTTTAAAAAGTTGAACGAATATTTTTATTGATGCAAATTATTTCACATTTGTGATAAAATTATCATTTATATCAAAATTTGGAATCATTTTTATTTTTTTCTTTGCTTAATTATATTTTTGGCCCTCTAAGTTTTCTAAAGTTGTGATTTTGACCCCCTAAAAAAACAACTCTTTCAGGTTCCTTAAGTTTACTTTCTGTTGCAATTTTGGACCCCCACGTCAATTTTGACATAGTCAACGCTGACGTGGACGCCACATGTGTAAAGTTTTAATTTTTTTATTTTGTAATTAAAAAAATAAAAAATAAATAACTTTTTTTAATTTTTGTAATAAAAAAAAAGTTGTAATTAATTTTTGTTTATTTGTAATAAAAAAACAAAATATTATTTTTTGTAATTAACTTTATTTTTTTGTAATTAAAAAAAACATTTTTTTTAATTACAATTTTTTTAAAATTAAACAAAAAATAAAATAATTTTAAAATTTTTAAAAATAAACAAATTACACGCGTGGCGCCTACGTGTCCGTTGACTGGGTCAAAATTGACGTAGGGGCCAAAATTGCAACAGAAAGTAAACTTACAGAGCCTAAAAAGAGTTGTTTTTTTAGAGGACCAAAATCACAACTTTAAAAAACTTAAGAGGTCAAAAATATAATTAAACTTTTCTTCTTCTGTAGAAAAAAGTATTGCTCATTTTATAAGCTATGAATTAAATATGTTTTTCTTATTGAATATGTTAATGATGGCATGTTCACCAAATATAAGTTGATGATTAAAGTTTTTTTTTTTCTTTCTTTTTTTCCGATCGATTGATGATATTGATAAAAGAGTTTTTTTTAAGGATATTGATAAACGAGTTGTTATGCTATTGAGATCTAAATCATGATTAATATCTGAATAATTAATATGTTACGGCGACCACAAGAAACATGTATAGACTTTACATAAAATTTCCTAGATGTGTCAATATATTAATCAAATTCAAGAAAGATAAGTGATACGTTCATGCTTGTCATGATAACAACCATCTAAAACTATTCCCATTATTATTTCATTCGGTTTCCATTGCATAATTAAAAGTTGGTGAACATTTGATACAAGACACATTTCAGAGCTTATAATTTTGGGTATGTTAAACAGTACTCTGAAGTATTGTTTAAACAATCAAAACAAGTAATTTTTTTTATAAAATAATCAAAAGATATAAATAAAACGGTACATCATAAAATATATGAAAGCTAAGAAATGATAAAGAAGTTCTAGTTATATAATGAATAACCTTGTTTACTTGTCGCGTAACAAAATTCACAACAAAATTAAACCTTACATCTAGTAATATTATCTCCAATCTTATTCATGGGTATGGAAGAGGAGTTTACCAAATCAACAACAAGCTTGCAGTCAGATTCAAAAATAGTAGACATCATGCTCCTATCAATAGCAAATTGTATGGCTAGAGGAGTGTAGAGCATAGTTCGACATACCCATAACTATCCACTATAAGTTAACTTTAAGAAGTATCTGCTAGCTTTTTTTTTCCACCAAACTAAGCATACATGGTTTAATTTATATCATCAATATTATTCTTATATTTAGTATATCAAATGTATTTTGACGTAATTGTTTTGATGAGTAATTTTTATATATTTAAGCTGTTTTTTTTTATTCAAATTATTTGGTATCAAAATGTTGTTGAAATACAAAACTTATATTGATTGATTCTTTAAAAAAAAAAAACTTATATTGATCGATGGATACTTCAGGATAGACATCAATAAATTGACCGAAAGTAAGCTATATTTTACTTATATTTGAGAAAAAAATACGAACATTTGAGAGTGAACATAACAGCATACAATGGTGGTGCATACTATAAATAGTTTGATCTTCAAGCCAATGATCATTTGAGAGTGGAAGAGAGTTTTGAATCAATATTATAGTGACTAATTATTTGTCTCGAATGCAAAGATTGGTGTTGATTTGGTTAATATGGATTCTCGGGGCCATTTGGTAAATGCATGCCACAAATTGTAAATTTATTCTTAGCTTTGAAATGGAGTGCGTAAAATGTTACTATTTTGGAGCTTGATTGTGTTACTGTTGTAGATAGTATTAACAGTAATAAGATGAAGGTCACAGAGTTTGGTATAATTATTTAGGAGTGCACAAAGAATCTCCTTAAAGTGAATATTAGTTATGCGACACGGTAATATGATTGATCATCATTGACGAGGGTGTCTATATTCTTATGTTATTGTCTTGATCTGAATTATGTTCCAGTTTGCATAATACAATACAATACGTTTTTCCCGTAACAAGAAGTTATAAAATTATTAGGGCTTAATAAAGAGTGGATATGAGGTAGTGACCAGGGTTAAAGCATATTGAGGAGAACGATGGTAGAACTTCATAGACGAGAGATGATATGTCTGCAAATACTCTGATTCGTAAGTCAATATTTATTGAGTAAAGTGGATAGGTTATTTGAAAAAAGATTGTGAAGATTTCTCTTTGGACATGTGTCTTTTATAAGGGAGGTTTCAAGTGAATTAGGGTAAATTTTATTGAGGAAATCTCGACATAATTTACGAATCACTGCGTGATGTTGATCATGTGGTGTTTGTTAGTTGAGAAGATTCGCTAGTGTAGACTTGACAACGACGACAACTTGAGAGGTTTTAAATTTTAATAGTTACGACAACACCACTTAACATGTACCCCTTAGATAAAATTCAATCTAATTTGGGTCTAAACTTAATCTAGAACAATGGTAAAAATGAACGAGAACTTCAATGAATTTTTCTGATATTTCACAAACTAAAGTCATAAAATGGTCTTTGTGAATTTTTATTGGAAGATCAAACAACTTCTCCATTAACAGGAGTGTTCAAATCTAAACTGAGTTAAAATAAATCCACAAATCAATTAAAAAAAATAAAAATTACATAAAACTAAATATTATTGAATGCATTTAGATATCGTTTTGTAAAAATTGCTTGGATCATATCGAATTTCGAATCACCATTTCAAAACAAAACCAAACCGTATAAATAACTTTCACTACTTAATTTTTTTTAGTATAATATATTGCATTGATTATTATTATTTTGACAAAAAATTGCATTAATCTATTGTTGGTTGGTTTTTAAATATATTGCATTCTATTTAGGAAATTGGTGTTGAAGTGTTTTCCCTTTTGCATTATATTTTTAAAGCATTTGCTTCTCATGATCCCCATTTTATTCAATCGTCTATGTGTGTTGTCACTTGAATTTGACCTAACTTTGGCTTAGTGTCTCTTAACGTAGATAACAACATGTTCCTCGAATCTAATTTGGATGCTTTTGGCGGTCTTATATGTGATTGTACAAGGTCTTTTCTGCATGAGTTTTTGGGCAACATCAGTAGACCCTGCATTCTGCATGCTGAGATTTTGGGTTTGTATCATGGTTTGAAGTTGTGTTGGAATTCTGATTATAAGCACGTGTTGTGTCTCTCAGACTCAAGGATTGTGGTTGACCTTGTTCAGAAAGGTTTGAATATGTTTCACAAATATGAAAATTTTATATGGACTATCAATTGATATCGTATGCTTAGATATTGGGTGGTTAATTTACAACACACTATGCGTAAGGGTAATGTTGCACCTAACTTTTTAACTAAGAAGGGTGCTTGAGTGACAGTGACTATGTTGTCTTCCATGAAGCCCCTTCTGACATGTCATCTATACTCTTAGTGGGCCATGGACATTGAGTTTGTTTGACTCTAATTAAGGTCTCTTCTTCGTTTTTTTTTCCTTCCCTTTTGTTACCAAAAAAACATAATAAATCATTTTCATTTCTAATATATTTTATATTATGTTTTCTATCGAACTTATTATTTTACCGTATTTATGTAATATTAATATAAAAATTACAATTATATTTTAAATATCCAAAAACTGATCTATATAAAACCATATTCATTTGGATCTGATTGAATTTTTTTAAAAAGTCACCCAAACCAAATCAAATCGCAATTTATTTTTATTTTGAATATGATAGCTTTTGTACTTCAAAATTGATTCAAACGGCACCTTAAACACCCTTCCTAACAATACCAATATTTGCGAATAATGGCATACCCGAGTAGAGCTGTCAAAACGGGTCGGGCCGTACGGGCCGGCCCGTTTAGCCCGATTAATTTTAAGGCTTGGGCCTTAAATATTGAGCCCGAATTTTAATAGGGCTTTTTAGCCCAGCCCTAAAAAGTCCGGTACCCATTAAGGCTAACCCGAACGGGCCGCGGGTAGCCCGTTAGCCCGCATAACAAAAAAAATCCTATAAATGATATATAGTTTTTTAAATAATTCTTTACTTAGTTGATTATCAAAGTAAAAAATAAAAGTGAAAATTCAATGAATTAGCACATATAAATGTAATATAAAATTATATTTACTTGTTTCGTTATTTATAATTTTAAAGATCGAATATATAAATATCTATAACCATAACGTATCTAATTTATTTA
>Ga0099826_10000482_pt1 | contig 19300 bp, 15 predicted proteins | sample Mtrugardesep15_FD_76830 | JGI IMG/M metagenome (GOLD analysis project Ga0099826, IMG submission 76830) | Root nodule microbial communities of legume samples collected from California, USA - M. trunc garden sep15 | ecosystem: Host-associated > Plants > Roots > Nodule | place: USA: California... | reverse complement strand
GAATTAAATAGTTTTTATAATCTATTTAAACTGAATTTTGAAAAGTAGATGTAATACTCCGTTGTATGTTGAACTCTGATGTTTTAGATGATATTACGTTGTTTTGGGAAACGGGGTGTTACATTAAGTTTGGTAAGAGAATCATTCAGAAATCCGGTTTGGTTTTTAAGTTCTTGGAGCTGTTTAGATTGATTCATGACATAAATTTCCATTAAAATTTCCAAACTAGATTTCTGAGGTGTCCTCTGGTTGTTTGCGTGGTGCCACTTGTCCATAGGAACCTTGAGGATTTTTGTAAAATTTTTGGTTTTGCCTCATTCCTTGGTTGTATTGAGCGTAATTCATTTGCTCAACACCTTCAATGGCACTACCTTTAAAAACGAGTAAAAGTGAGAAATAACCTGTCAAAAATGGGGTATGACAGATGCTCCTATTTAAGTTTCTTCGTTTATGGTGATTTGAAAGTGAAAGTTTTAAATCGACGGATCGAAGATACTTAAATACAGAGTACACCATTTTGACCATTTTTGACTGTAAAATGCTATGAATGCAATACTTTGAACGTTTGCTGTAAATATGAATGCAAGACGGCGAAGATGACCCGACTAGGGGTAAAATAAACAGAAGGATTCTCGAGTTTGTTAAAGAAAGCGATCCGACTTTGTTGGGGGATAACAAAGGTTCACTCGGGAACAAAATTGACAGGTATTGCTTACTATCAATGTGAGATAGCTTAATAAAGGTAAAATATAAAAGAAAGGACGTTGTCTAGTATCGATGTGAGAGAGTAAGAAAAAAAATAAAGCAATGAACATTGTCTGCTATCGATGTAAGAGAGTAAAACACAAGATAAAGGTAAAGACATTGTATGATGTTGATGTAAGCGAGCAAGGCAAAAATAAAGCAATGAACATTGTCAGCTGTCAATGTAAGAGAGCAAGACACAAGATAAAGATAAAGACATTGTCTGGTTTCGATGTAAGAGAGCAAGAGAGAAATAAAGCAATAAACACTGTCTGCTGTCGATGTAAGAGAGCAAGACACAAGATAAAGGTAAAGACATTGTCTGTTGTCGATGTAAGATAACAAGACAAAAATAAAGCAATGAACATTGTCTGTTGTCGATGTAAGAGAGCAAGAAAAAAATAAAGCAATGAACACTGTCAACTGTCGATGTAAGAGAGCAAAAAACAAGATAAAGGTAAAGACATTGTCTGTTGTTGATGTAAGAAAGCAAGATAAAAATAAAGCAATGAACACTGTCTGCTGTCGATGTAAGAGAGCAAGACACAAGATAAAGGTAAAGACATTGTCTGCTGTCGATGTAAGATAGCAAGACAAAAATAAAGCAATGAACACTTTCTGTTGTCGATGTAAGAGAGCAAGACAAAAATAAAGCAATGAACACTGTCAGCTGTCAATGTAAGAGAGCAAAACACAAGATAAAGTTAAAGACATTGTCTGTTGTCGATGTAAGAGAGCAAGACACAAGATAAAAAGATTACCATTGCCTACCGTCGATGTGAGAGGGCTTAATAAAGACAAGTCATGAGTTATCTACTATCAATGTGGGATAGCTTAATGAATGTAAACTGAAATAGAAGACATGTTTTACCTACTATCAATGTGGGGTAGCTTTAATAAAGGTAAACTGCAAAGGATAAATCTTGAACCGACACTGGGGAAATTGAAATGTATATTTGTAAACTGGCTGTTTGTGGAACAACTGGTAATATCTATGGATCAGACACACTGGGGATGACACTTTTGTGGAATTTGTTGAGGCAATACTCAGGGTGGTCAATGCAATTATGTATAAATGATGTTTGTGTGCATGTTATATATGCATGAATGTATGAATGTATGCATAACAGTTGTATTTGTAAGACTGATGAAGTAAGATTGGGTAGGTAAGATGGGAAGTGGACCGACATCGCAGTACAACCCCTCGACAATCTTCAATGAGGTTAGAATCACTGGAGAGAAATCAAGCCACTGTCAGGGTAAAGCTCGATATAATGTATCAGTTGATGGTGAAGTAAACATTTATCATGGGTACGCTTCAATAGTCATGCTTTTCTTTTGTGTTTTTTCCTTCTCTTTTTTTTTGCTTCGTTGTTTTTTCTGAAAATCCCTAACTTTTGCTTGGATCGCCCTTTCGAGTTTTCAATCCAGCGGGAATGTATTATTTTTTGTATACCCCTAATTTTTGCCTGGACTGCCCTTTCAGGTTTTCAATCCACCGGGACGCTCATTTTTTCCTAAGCTGCCTTTTCAGGTTTTCGACTTAACAACTTTGAATTCCACTGCTTAGATGCTTTTAAATCGGAGATCCTTTGAAAACTAAGGTGCCCCAAGTAAGGTGATGTGTGATCTGATGCAGTTACTTTGTCATGTTCCTTAATTTTTGCATAGGTCGCCCTTTCGGGTTTTCAACCTATCAGGATAATTATTTTCTGTTTTATGTCTCTAATTTTTGCCTGGACCGCCCTTTCGGGTTTTCAGCCCACCGAGATGCTCATTTTTGCCTAAATCGCCCTTTCGAGTTTTCGACTTACCGAGCTGTTCTTTTATTTTTTTAGACAAAATATTTCTTGACTGCATCGGAGTTCACAAGACGAGGAAATTCATCAACATCCATAGTTGTAAGAGTCAGAGCACCATCAGAGAAAACTCTGTTGACAACATAGGGGCCTTCATAATTGGAAGTCCATTTGATATATGTTGATATCTTTTAAAATGAGGTATTTTAAAATACCTCTCTGTCAAAATTTTGTTTGAAACGACGAAAATTCCTGGCTTTAAAAACGAGTAAAAGTGAGAAATAACTGGTCAAAAATGGGGTATGACAGATCATTGTTTATTATGACGGGACATTATTGTTCCAAAATGGACTATGATCTTAAAAGTTGAAATTCAGGCACGTTAGACTTACGATGTTCTATGCAATGTTCCAACACCAATAACACACAAGAAGATGTTGAATAAAATGTTTAGAACATTAAGCTAACAGTTGCAAATAAAAGCAAGTAAAATCAACGGACAAGAAAGTAAAATGCATAGAGAGTTTGTTAACCCAGTTTGGTGCAACGTCACCTACTCTGGGGGCTACCAAGCGAGGAAGGAAATCCACTAGTGTAGTTTGTACTCAATAGCTCTCAGCAAACTACACGTTTGCACTAAAGACCTAGGACCTACCCGTATTGACTTTAACCTAGGAACCCTTAGATCTGAGATCCCATCTCACTCCCTACAAATGATCACAGCCCTGTGATTCTAAGATTACAAATACAATTAAATACGAAGTTACCTTCAAAACATACTACCTACAACCGTGCTTCACAGCTTTGGTGTAGTACACAAACTACCTAACTCTTTGCTTAAAAGCTTCAGAGTAGTAAACAAATTACAACTCGAACACAGTCTTAAGCATGCATCAAAATGATACACAAACGGCTCACAAACAACAGACTCAAAACCCTTACAACTCTAGTATTCTTCAAATGACGGCTTGAATAATGAATTAGGTCTTGTAGTCTTGTATATATACTGAAGCAATACGGGTCAGCTACTTGTTGGGCTTCAGAACAAACCGATGATCCATTTCTAAAGAGTTAGAACCAGATAAGGAAACTCCTAAAATGTAGGCACACCTTTAGGAACATTCTGATCACCTCCAAACTTTCCTAAGTAGATAGCACTTCTTCAGGAAATCACAAAGTGATGTGATTCTCTATTAATGACACACAGGTTGAACAACAAGAATAAAGGCATGGATTCCTTAAATAAATAAACGCTTGCGTAAAACAAGGCAAGATACAAGACACTTTGAACCATGCCTGGATGTTGGAACATCGTGTCCAACATCTGATTTGAATATTTGTTTTAAGCAAAAGTGAAGCCAATATACAAATATCCAAAAATCTCCCCCTTTCACAAATTTTTGGCTAAAACAAACTGAGCCCTGACCAAACAAAGCAGAGAGATAACACACAAACTTTTCTTCAATCATCACAAAACAAACAACCATGAAGAAAGGTACAAATACTCAGATTACTAACAGATACCACACATATAGTTCTTCAGTCGCATCATAATCTTCAAGACTAGAAGAAGTATATCACATATCTCAGATTTTGCTTCCAATATTTTCATAAATTATTCATCACATGGAAATATGCAGACAAGAGAAGATAGGTATCATACTATAAAACCAGAGACTTGCAGCAACAGAAACACAAGGAAAAATAAATTCCTAGTAAACATGCAAAAGCTAAAATGTTCCAACATCTAATTAAACATCCAGCAGGATATACTTGTAACTGCAACACACTTCATAGTATCACTCCCCCTCAAAGATGCAATCATAGAGTGATTGCTTAACATACGCGGTCCCCCTGAAAACATGCATACTAAACCAGAAGGCTTCATGGCATATCAAGAACATGCATGCATGGCATATACACATAAACACATCCATCAATTAGGAAAAACTTCATAGACAAAAGGAATACTTCAACCAGAAGGCAATCATACTTAGAAGCATACACAAATGTTTCAACCTCACCTGACACATTATCTTCTAACATACTCAGGCATACAAAAATGATAATCCTGCTATCATATGAACACACACCTCAAGAGTTCTTCACAAGCATGCATTAGAGAATACTTCCAAAATACAGGCATTCAAAATCATAGAAATCATAGCATATATCTACTCCCCCTTTTTAGCCACAAAATATGCCAAACATGAGGGAAACACAAATCAAGATGAAAGGTATCAGAAGCTAAATTCCAAGAATAGTAGAATGAAGCTATAATACCAGAGTTTCTATACATTAATTGTTATAACTCCTCATGTTAGCAGATACCCAGCTAGTTCCTTAACCTTTCAAATTGTTTGACATCCAAAGCCTTTGTAAAAATGTTAGCCAATTGTTCTTTAGTAGTAACATGCTCAAGAGTCACAACCTTCTCTTCAACAAGATCCCTGATAAAGTGATGCAGTATGTCATTGTGCTTTGTATTGCTATGTTGTATAAGGTTATTTGAGATGTTAATAGCACTTAAGTTGTCACAGTTAAAAGTTAGAACACCTTGTTTAACATCATACTCTTCCAACATTTGCTTCATCCAAACTAACTGAGAATAGCTACTTCCTGCTGCTATATATTCTGCTTCAGCTGTTGATAATGACACATAATTTTGTTTCTTGCTGAACCATGACACAAGATTATTTCTAAGAAATAACCAACCTCCAGAAGTACTTTTTATGTCATCTGCACTACCTGCCCAGTCAGCATCCCAATATCCAATTAACCTAGAATTTTCACTGTGAGAGTACAAAATTCCATAGTCTGTGGTGCCATTGATGTATTTGATAATTCTTTTCACTTGAGTCAGATGACTCATCTTTGGCTCAACTTAATATCTTGCACATACTCCTACAACAAATGTTATATCAGGTCTGCTTGCAGTAAGATATAATACTTCCAATCATGCTTCTATACATGCTTTGATCAACAACAACACCATTTTTATCTTTAGACAACTTCAAGTGAGTGGCTGCTGGTGTTCTCTTATGATTGACATTGTCCAAGCCAAACTTCTTTATAATATTCTTTGCATACTTACTCTGAGAAATAAATATAGTGTCCTCCATTTGTTTGACCTGTAGACCAAGAAACTAGGTCAACTCTCCCACAAGACTCATCTCAAATTCAGACTGCATTTGATGGACAAAATGTTGGACCATCTGGTTCGACATCCCTCCAAATACAATGTAATCAACATAGATCTGTGCTATCATAAGTCTCCCTTTTTCTTCCTTAACAAACAGGGTCTTGTCAGTTCCTTCTTTTCTGTAACCTTGATAGACCAAGAATTATGTAAGTCTTTCATACCATGCCCTGGGAGCTTGCTTCAAACCCTACACAACTTTCTTTAACTTGTACACATGATTAGGGAAGCTTGGATCAATAAACCCTTTAGGTTGTTCAACATAGACTTGTTCATGTAAGTAACCATTTAGAAAGGCACTTTTTACATCCATCTGAAACAGCTTGAACTTTAGAATACAGGTCACTCCCAAAGGTAACCTTATAGATTCTAACCTGGCAATAGGAGCAAAAGTTTCATCAAAATCTAAACCTTATACCTGAGTATACCCTTGAGCAACAAGTCTAGCTTTGTTTATGGTAATTGTACCATTCTCATCTAACTTTTTCTTGTAGATCCATTTTGTTCCAATAACATTTATACCATCTAGTCTTGGAACTAGATCCCATACCTCACTCCTTTTGAACTGATTAAGCTCCTCTTGCATGGCCTCAATCTAGAATTCATCAGTGAGAGCTTCCTTCACATTTTTAGGTTCAAATTTGGATACAAAGGACGAAGTGGATACAATATCATTTGATCTTCTGGTCCTGATCCATTGATATGGATCTACAATGACGAGTTCTTGAGGATGATTCTTCTGAAGTTTGGTTGATGGTCCTTTACTCATTTCTACATTGTCTAGCTCAGATTCTCCTGAATTAGATTCAGATTCCTTTACAATCTCAGGTGTCTCCTTCTCTTGTGAAGATGTTTCAGTATATGCTTCAACACCTGGTACAACTTCAGGAACTTGGTCTTTAGCTACATCATCTATCACCACATTGATGGATTCCATAACAACCTGTGTTCTATAATTGTATACTCTATAGGCTCTACTGTTAGTATAGTACCCCAGAAAAATTCCTTCATCACTCTTTAGATCCATTTTTCTTCTATAATCTTTATCTGCCAGGATGTAACACTTGCTTCCAAAGACATGGAAATATTTCACAGTTGGCTTTCTTCCTTTCCACATTTCATACATAGTAGTTATAGTGCCAACTCTTAGTGTAACCCTATTGTGAACATGACAAGCGGTATTCATGGCGTCAGCCTAGAAATGATAAGGGAGATGTTTAGCATGTAGTATAACTCTGGCTGATTCTTGCAAGGTTTTGTTCTTTCTTTCTACCACACCATTTTGCTGAGGTGTTATAAGTGATGAGAATTCATGCTTAATGCCTTCACTAGTGCAGAAATCATGAAATTTAGAATTTTCAAACTCTGTTCCATGGTCACTCCTGATCCTTACAATTCCTCAGTCTTTCTCTCTTTGAAGTTGAGTGCAAAGTTCCTTTAATGTCTCAAAGGTGTCTGATTTTTCTCTAATAAAATTAACCGAAGTAAATTTGGAAAAATCATCATCAACAACCAGAACATACCTCTTTCCGCCAATGCTGGCCACTTGCATAGGTCCCATTAAATCGATGTGTAGAAATTCAAGAACCTTAGAAGTTCCCTGATGTTCCAACCTTGGATGAGACATCCGAGTTTGTTTACCTACCTTACATTCTCCACAAATGCTGCCTTCTGCAATCTGTAACTTAGGTATACCTCTAATAGCTTCTACTAAGATAGCTTTCTTCAATCCTTGTAGATTCAGATGAACCAGTTTTTGATGCCACAATTTTACTTCTTCACTTTTACTCAACATGCATGAAGACATAAGAGTCTTTTCTTGAGATACCCATAAGTAACAGTTTTCCTTAGATCTAGTACACCCTTCATACTCACTTTTCCTTTCTCATATGTGATTTGACATTCTATTTTTCTGAAATTTACACTGAGACCTTGATCACATAGCTGACTTATACTGATCAAATTTGCAGTTAAACCTTTCACCAAAAGAACATTGTCAAGTCTCAGAAATCCTTCACTAACTAGATTGCCAATACCTAATATCTTTCCTTTTGCCGCATCACCAAAAGTAACATAACTAGTAGCATAAGGTCTAACATTTTCAAGAAATTTATCCGCCCCCGTCTTGTGTCTAGAACAACCACTATCAAAGTATCAGTCTTCACTAGAAGAGGCTCTTAAGGAGGTATGAGCTATTAATCCTACACATTTAGGTCTCCACTCATTCTTGACCCTACTTACTACAGGTTTGTGTAATTTGGGTTGGTACAACATAAGAGATCAATACAGCTTATAGCAAAAAGGTTTGTGATCCTTTTTGTCACAATAGTGACACTTCCACGAGGAAGATCCCTTTTCCAACTTAAATTTGAGAGGTTTTATATGATGTTGCAACATTTGTTCTTTCACAGTGGTGTCACCCATTCTAGTTGATGCTACAAATTTTATTTTCTTAACATGTTTCCCTTTTTAGCCTTATGATAGTGTTCTAAAGCTTGAGCATAACTACTGTTTTAATGTTCCAATTTTAGGTGTTCATGACTAAAGCCTATACCATTTGGTTTCCCTTTTATTTGACCTTCTAACATATTATCCAGAACATCAGTTCCAGGGGTCATCATTCTCACTTGCTTTAAGACATTCTCAAGTTGTGAGTTCAGTAACATTACCTCTTTGTTTAACTCAGAAATTTTTGCAAGATGACCAATCCTTTCCTCCTATAGATGATTGATGATTTATTCCTGCTCTTCCAGTTGTTTGAAGGTGTCAATATTCTTGACATCTTGATAATTGTAAGGAATAGTCAACTTCTCATGGTACAGAACTTCATCACCAGATTCAGACTCAGGATCAATTCTCCCAGTCATAGCAGTAACACGTTTAGCAGTATCACTCTCCTCATCTCCATCAGCTTTCTCATCATCAAACCAAGACACAATCATCCCTTTCTTTTGCTTCTTGAGAAAAGTTGCACACTCAGTTCTAATGTGACCATACCCTTCACATTAATGGCATTGGACACCTTTGTATTGGTTGTTCTTTTCATCAGTTCTGTCATTCTTTGCATTGCTTTGTTGCTTGTCAATGTTGAATCTGAAGCTCTGCCCATTACATTTGGATCTCCTGTTTACCTATTTCAGAATCCTGTTGAACTGTCTTCTAAGCAACACCAGATTTTCTGACAGATTTTCATCCTCCACAATGTTTCCATGTGCCTCCTCATCAACAGTGTTTGTTGTAAATGCAATGCCTTTGCCTTTCTTTTAAGTTTTGTTGTCCATAACCAGCTCAAAGTTCTGAAGGGACCCTATGAGTTCATCAACCTGCATACTGGAGATGTCTTGTGCTTTTTCAATTGCTGGGAAGAGATCTAAGAATTTTTCTCACCAGTTTTTCATTTGACAATTTTTCTCCAAGTGAGTCAAATGAATTAGCAATGTCAAACACATTCATATAGTAGTCCTGTATGGTCTCATCCTCCTTCATTCTTAGGCTTTCGAATTTGGTAGTCCGAAGTTGAATCCTTGAACTTTTCACTTAGAACGTACCTTCATGCGCAGTTCTAAGAATTTCCCAAGCATCTTTCGCAACATTACATTTCTTGATCAGCATAAACATATTCTTGTCAACTCCATTAAAAAGAGAATTCAAACTTTAGAGTTTGCAAGAGCCTGCTAATCTTCAGTAGCAGACCATTCTTCTTCAGGTTTCAAAACTTCTGTTTTGTTCCCATCTTTGTCAAGAACCAACGGATGTTCCCAACCTTTTAACACTACTTTCCAAGTCTTGTTGTCAACAGATCATCCGTGACTTCCAATAATCATAGTTGGTTCCATCCAACAGAGGTGGTCTGTTAGCAAACCCTCCTTCCTTTTCCATAATACCAGAAATAGTCTCCTCTGGATCTCACCCAAAAACAGGCAGGGTGCCTGCTCTGATGTCAATTGAAATTCTGACACGTTAAACTTACGATGTTCTATGCAATGTTCCAACACCAGTAACACTCAAGCAGATGTTGAATAAAATGTTTAGAACATTAAGCTAACAGTTGCAAATAAAAGCAAGTAAAAGCAACAACAGGAAAGTAAAATGCACAGAGAGTTTGTTAACCTAGTTCGGTGCAACGTCACTTACTCTGGAGGCTACCAATCCAGGAAGGAAATCCACTAGTGTAGTCCGTATTCAATAGCTCTCAGCAAACTACATGTTTGCACTAAAGACCTAGGGCCTACCCGTATTGACTTCAACCTAGGAACTCATAGATCTGAGATCCCATCTCACTCCCTACAAATGATCACAACCCCTGTGGTTCTAAGATTACAGATACAGTCAAATACGAAGTTACCTTCAAAACATACTACCTACAACCGTGCTTCACAGCTTTGATGTAGTACACAAACTACCTAACTTTTTGCTTAAAAGCTTCAGAGTAGTGAACAAATTACAACTAAAACAGAGTCCTAAGCATGCATCAAAATGATACACGAAAGGCTCACAAACAACAGACTCAAAATCCTAAAACCTCTATTCTTCAAATGACGGCTTGAATAATGAATTAGGTCTTGTAGTCTTGTATATATACTGAAGCAATACGGGTCAGCTACTTGTTGGGCTGCAGAACAAACCGGTGATCCATTTCTCAAGAGTTAGAACCAGATAAGGAAACTCCTAAAATGTAGGCATATCTTTAGGAACATTCTGATCACGTCCAAACTTTTCTAAGTAGATAGCACTTCTTTAGGAAATCACAAAGCGATCTGATTTTCTATTAATGACACGCAGTTTGACCAACAAGAATAAAGGCGTGAATTCCTTAAATAAATAAACGCGTGCGTAAAACAAGGAAAGGTACATGACACTTTGAACCATGCCTGGATGTTGGAACATCGTGTCCAACATCTGATTTGAATATTTGCTTTAGGCAAAAGTGAAGCCAACATACAAATATCCAACAAAAGTACTCTTTATTCCGAATGGACATACATTATCGAAGGGGCTATGTTTTTAAGACTTTTCTTAATTCTGAATGAACATTATACCAAATAGGGACTAAGGTCTTAAGAAAACTCTTACTTTCGAAGAGACAAAAAAGAAGATGAGTAGAAGAATAACTCGTCAACACAAGCTGTAGGGAGAAGAGAGAAAGAGTTCTCGACAACTCAATATAAACTCTCTGTGTGATTTTTGTACTGAGTGGAGTACTCTATTTATATATAGAGAATTTGTAGTTGTTTTAGCAAAAATTGCAGCAATTTACTCTAAGAATAATATTAAAAGGGAACTTATCCATTAATCAGTTCAGCAACATTCGTGGATAAGATGAAAAAGAAGCATATCCACATAAGTGGAGGAAACAAACTTATTGGATTTGAATGAAGAAAAGATAAGAAATTCAATTGAATTCTTATTCTTATCACAACCACCATAAACTAAATTTATGGGAAGTGATATTCACGAATAAAAGTAATAATTACTATTAATTTTATCATTATCAAGTATTTAAAATTTAATACCGCAGTTTAAACACCACTAATGTGTGTTTCTATTTTATGTGGAACTCCCACACTCTATTTTTTCAATTCACATAACATTAGATCAAAATATAATTACTTAATGTTTAATCTTAGAACACATCACATCAATGTTCTAACACTAACAAACCATCTTACAAGTTTTTTTTTTAGAAACACCGATCAAGTTTTTACAAACCTTTCAAGTTTTATGCACTTTTTTGTTATTGTTTCATGATAATTTTCGGTGTCCAGATGATGCCATGAGCACAGCAACCGCTGCAATGAACATTAGCAACATGCTCCCGAGCAATGTATATGTTCTCCTTGATGATTTTCTATACTCACCAAACAAAACCAGGCCCCAAAAAGTGCTCACAAGTGGAAGTGCCTGTACAAACAACACCATTTAGATAAAAAATAATGTTAAGAAAACATATTCTAACACATTCCTTTTATCAGATGAAATTCATTTAGGTCCAACTAAATTCATATGAGATTAACATATTTTGGGTGGGACCCATATTAATTTTAATTAATAGAAGGGAGTGTGTTCGGATACGTGTGTTCTAGAGTGTGTTGATAATATTACTTAAAGTTAAATAATATGATTGGAACATGTCAAGATAAATTAATGTCGGTTTTCATGACAAAACTGGAGAAATTTGTCATCGCCTGTGTTTTTTATTGGTCAATTTAATTTACAAAATTACGAAAAAAATGATATTAATTTTTAATTTTTTTTGTAATTTTGATGCTTAAAGTCTACAATGAAGTACTCAGTATTCCTAACTCCCCCTTTCAATTAAATATATTGGTCTTAGTTTTTTCTTTTTAGGTTTTCTCTTACATTTTCTGAAGATAATATTGTTTTTTGTTTATGTTTTGAGGATGTCTAGATAGTTAGGTTTTTTGATGTTGTTCATTATGTTGATTAGCTCAAGCTTAGAAACTTGTTAAAGCACCTCGCAACCATGTCTCATTGTGTCATGTGATCCCTTCATGTCTTGTGTGGTGTTTGTGTGTCATAATCCTCCCTTGTGATGTTTGAATCGATTCAGAATTTTCATGACTAGCATCACAGTGAATCGATTCAAATATCAGTGAATCGTATCATAAAAACTCTCTGAATTTGGTTGAATCGATTCATAAGAATTTGAATTGTATCAATCTTCATTCGGGGATATTTCAATCGATTCAAAATATGTCTGATGCATATTAATCTTCATAGCACATCTGGCTTATCATTTAACTGCCTAAATCGATTCACACATTAAGTGAATTGATTCACTATGTTGCTTTTGGCCGAAATTTTGCTCTTTTCACCCTTTTCTATATATACACACTTCCTCATAAAACCCAAAACATTGAATCATTTGCATCTATTCTCTTTATGTCTCATAAACTCATTGTCCATACATTCTTCAAGATTAAACACTTTTTTTTATAATAACTTTGTACATTGAGTCACATTGATTTTCTAGGGTACTAATAGGGATTGTAAGTTGGTTCTTTCAAGGAAATTGGTTGAGCTTAATCAAGGTTCCAAAGTGAAGTGAATAATCTCATTCCACCTCCAAAGGTCTTGGGGGTTCTTTCTAATTGTTCTTCCATCGAAGGGGATTCGGTTAGCGAACGTAGCATCGAAGGCTTGAGTGAAGAGTTTGAAGGGGTGCACGGGTAATCAAGGATTCGAAGATTCAAGAAGCACCAAATTCAAAGGTTATTTGAAGTTTGGGGGAGTGATTACATAAGGGTTGAAGAACTAAGATAGTTTAAAGGAACTCTTGTAATCACATTTGTATTCAACATTGTTACTATTAGAAGATGGCCTTGGTGGAGGCATTTTCCACCAAGAAGAGTAGACGTAGCTCGAAGCGAGGACGATAAGAGTGAACTACTATAAAAATTTCGGTGTTATCTATCTTCCTTATCCACTTTATTTTTAATAGTTGTATATGTTAATTGATTAATTGATAAAGTAGAAATTTATATTGATCTAAGTTGTTTTTGATAAAAAAATTGATCTAATTCCTTGAATTGGGTGTTTGCTATTTTGCTTGGATCAATTAGTTTCAATTACTATTGAATTCTTCAATTGCATATGCATTGTGTTTTTGATTGATAGCTTGCTATATTTTCTTATAGGTTTGGATTTGAAATTGCCTGTTTTGCAAATTGTTCAAGAACTATTAATATTTGATTGTAATAAGATTTATATTGTGAACCTTTCAATTCTATTGTGAATCTTATTAGCACATAGTATTAACTTTTTGTAATTGTTGTGTTTGTTTAAGCTTGTTTTCAATTAGTCAAAACATTTCAAATCGCTTTGACTAAAACTCCATAAAAAATTTCAAACCGCTATTCACTCCCCCTCTAGCGCGCAACCTTATTGGCCATATAAACCAACATTTTCTTCATTGAGAGAATGGTCTTGGATTAATTATTTACTTGAAATCATCACTCTTTATCATTTTCTCTCTATTTCAATCTAAATAATTGATTTGACATAGATCTAAGGTTCTTTTATTTGGTTTCGTCATATTAGTGTGGCATTGTGTTGTTCGTCATCTTGTGCGGCGTTGTTCGGTTGTTCCTCTTGTGGTGTTCATTTGCTTCCTATTGAAAGATTGGTTATTCAATCAATGATTTGGACGTCAACGTTGCAGATCCGGATACATGGTTATTTCGGTCACATAAATTTTATCATATTATTTGTAAGCATTTTGCCATGTATTCTACTAACTTAGATATTGTGAGCATGTTCACAAATTCAACTTTTACTTTTTTAGCAATAGTAAATGATGTACTGATCAATTTGAATGAATGAACATCGTTTTGTTTTTATATAAAAAAAGAGTTTATAATGACAAAATGATGATTTATCTTACAATTGAGGTGTAACAACTAACTAAAGAATATTCTTCCCCATAGCAAAGTTATGTAAATGAAGAAAAAAAGAAAGGAGTAATACTCACTTGAACAGCATCTGCTGCAGCATATCCTGCAGCTTGACCACCCATAAATTGAAGGCCATTCCCAAATCCACAAAGGAGACCAGCCAACAAGGCCCAGCTTCTACCATTCCAATCTCCCAAATAAGCTTTCAATGATGACTTTGGTAAGTTCAAGACAGGGTGGTAAAGGAAGGTGATGTTTAGAATGACAGCAACAACAAAACAAGAGACTGAAAAATAAAAGAAGGCAGTATAAACACTCAAATGAGGAACCCCTTTCTTTAAAGTGTGCCATTGGTCATTTGTTGCCAAATTGAATGCTGGTGAGAACAGGGAGAAGGAAATTCCTGCAAAGAAAGTTATAGCCAACCCAATGAAAGTGCTCTTTTCAAACACCTGCAAATGGTTTAACAAAAGGGTATTATTTATTATAACATCGTTCTTGTCTAAATCATAGTTTTAAATTGTGTTCTGCGATCACAATATAAAAGTTTTAAAAGGCTTATGCAATATTACATTGCAACCTCAATTGCGATCATGTTTGTGCGTATTGTTCTCTATATAATGGCATGCATTTTAGAGTAAGCGTGGTCGCTGTTCAAAACTTAGATCTCATTGTTCCACAATAAAGAGAGATGGTTTGTGAAAATTTCAATGGGCATAACCACTTGCCTTTATGGATCTTTTTTTCTCTAGTTCTATGAGAAAAACTGCAGTTCCAACTTTAACTTTGCATGTAGGATCACTTTCATTCTCTAGATCCTTTGAATCAGCTGTTTATGTAATGAAAGAGATAAAAAAATATCAACATTAATCAAAGAATACAATCCCACAATGTAGCAAACAAAAAAAAACGTTACCTTCACTTGCTTCTTTCAAAGTGGATAAACTAGTTCCCCTGGCAAAATCAACAATGTATTTACTATCAAGTTTTGATTAAAAAATAAGACATTATAATCATTATCCAATATAAAATCAGCAATGATAAATAAAAATATAATAACCATTCCAACCAAAAGTAATTTAGAACATAATCATGTGAAAATCTCCTTTCTTTTTTTGGGAGGTGGAGTAGAATATGTGGAAATGTGCATATATTAGTTGGGTGTATAGATCTCAACATGACCAAGTGCACAAGTGAGATGAGTCTTGCACTTGTTAAAGGATGAGGTGCACAAACACATTTATATACTCAACAGTATGGGAACCTAAGTAATGTGGGACTCCAAACAAACTACAAACAACTTGAATAGCACCGTATGCACAAGCTTATTTCTACCGTTAGATCAATAAGTGTACCACTAGATCAAGTTTGATATGATGTGATTTATTGATCCAATGGTAGAAAATATACTTGTGTATGGTTCAAAACTAATTTGTTTGTGCACATTGGACAAAGACTCTAAACATACTTTGCTACATCTTTGTAGTCAATTGCAAAATTCTTGAGCTTAGCCTGATTATCAGCAGTATTTGATGAATGAAGAAAATAGCCAAGACAAACTGCAACAAAAAAGCAACCAACTCCAGGGAAAAGAATCTCAGCTTTATTGATTTTGTCATCCAAAAAGTAATTCAAGACTGTTCCTGTAACATAATTGCAAAAACAAAAAAAGTTCAATAAAATTCAATATCAGAGGTACAATTTACAAAGCAACCTATAAATAAATTACAACAGATTTTCTATTCAAATAAAATGAAACATAATATAAAATAATAAGCATGCGATACCTATAACAACAATTATGCTTGATGTGATAACTCCAGCAACTGATAAACCAACAAAAGCCCAAACATATTGACTGGACAAGTTTCCAATGCTGAGGACAACCCCACCAGCCATTGCAAATAGAACAGAAGGCAAGTTATCCTGCATCAAACACCACACCACAGTCATAAATTTTTGCATTTTTAGATGATACACACACCTTGAGAAAGACCATGGGAGAAAGTGGATACACACACCTGAGAAAGTTGAGACAAGAAGTTTGGGTCATCAGTGCCTAATTGACCAAAGGTAAAAGCAATGATAACAGCTGCCAAGAAATTAGCGATAGTGTAGTCAAGATAGGTGTGTTGAGGAAGACGACCTCTCCTTTCCAATAGATTCATCACAGCAGGCCATGTCCCCAAAAAGAACAGGGAAAACAACATGCATACTATGGCACCACCCTTGCTCTCTACCAGATACATTTTTCAACTCACTACACCAGTTTGCTATGTGACAACAAATAAACACAATGAAGATATATGTATACTATCTACCAAAGGAACTAAATGTTGGATGGGTCGGGGATCATTCAATCGGTCTTGAACAATCATACAAGTGAGTTGTACTAGACACCACACTTTAACCTAAAACGCGTTAGATTTGTCCTCTCACTTGTAATTGTTCAACCATCATTTTTCTATCAGATGTGGGACACTTGAAGTACCAACACTAATTAATGGACCATATAATATATTGAAATAGCTGGTAGCAGCATCATAGCATCATATAGATGCCTCTAAAGTTACATGTGAGGGTTAAAAGTATGACTAGCTGGATTTTCTTTTTTTACGTTAAGTATCTACTTGTTGGAGAATTTGGCAAGTCATTTTAGCAGGCATTCCTTTCCAATCATATTTATTTTAATTCACATTGCTTTAAGAGATCTAAATCTAGTCTTAAACAAACAAAATGTTGAATGACTAAAAAATTGAATCAATGGAATAAATTTCTCTAAAAAATCACAAGTCACCTAAAGTATATCTCTTTTAATTAAGTATTTAGAGACGTCTAACATGAAACCCGTTAAAGGGCAACCCTTATTATTTTTATTTAACTTTATTTTCATTTAATCATTATAAAATTTATTTTTACTTTTTTATTTTTTGAAAGAAATATTTATTTTTACTTAAAAATATAAAAGTTCACTCTTAGACCTTTTTTAAAAGGTCCATTTATTAGACACATATTTATATTAAAAAAACCTGTTTCGCAAACACCCATTCATATTCCTTAAGAAAAAACACCGATTCGTATACTCTAATTTTCTTTTTTAATAAACATTTGAATAATGAAATAGCAAAATATATTTATGTTTTTGCGGAAGTAGCAAACGCTTTTTAGATAAACAAAATAACAATAGTCATTAAAAACTCACACACATATGTAGATGAGTCTAGATTTAAACCGCAATCATGGCTTCCGACATAACAAATTCAATATTTTTATTAGTTGAGTTATGACTTATGGATTAAAATAGCAAATATACGTCTATATAATAATAATAATAATAATAATAATAATAATAATAATAATATAGTGCGTAAACACTCATTCATATACCTTAAACAATACAAGTTAGAGGTTGACCGCAAGAGTTATTATCACATAAGTTACTCTGTTTAGTAATTCATTACTAATAATGAATTTTATTAATCTAATCGTCAAATCAAAAGCTTTTTTTTTCTTTGAAACAAAACATATAATAAGCTTTTAAAAACATCTATAATCTTAACAACGAAGAGTCATAGTTTTCCAACTGTTGATCTCAAAGTTTGATGTTTTTCGTTTTTCTACAATTTTTCATTATCCCTTTAGAAGCTTCCACATACGTCCAAACCTGTCTTTGTCAAAGCAAATCCCAAGGTAGATTTGACGGCATTCTTTGATGTTGATAGTTGTACGGATGTCGGGAAGAAAACACACAACCATGTGGTCATCATTCCTTTTGGTGTGATATGACTAAACATGGTTTGAAATTTTAAATTTTGAAGCTTACCGCCCATTCAGTTGATTGTATTGGGTAATTTGCTCTATATATAGAGCCTTAAACCCGTTCCAATTCTGCATCATTCCATCTTTGTGTAAAGAGGAATAGAGTTGAAACAAGTAATTTAAAAACCAGAGGTTGTTGCATCTCTTGTTGAAAGCTTCAATGGAGAAGAAGGTTGAAAGTGCCAATAAGTTCGACTCTTTGGCTGGTGTTGTGCCTGGAAGGGAAACATGGCGAATCAAAGTTCGTGTGCTTCGTATGTGGAGGGTTCTTGCATTTTTTAATCCAACTGATACGAACTCTATTGAGATGGTGCTTGTGGATGAAAAGGTATTGTTGTGTATACAAAGAAATTGTTTGGTGTATCTTTTCTTTTTCTATTAGTATGTTGAAATTAATTAATTTGATTGGTTGTTTTAATAAATTCCTAGCGCGAAAATTCATGCTTCCATTAGGAAGCAGTTGATCTACATGTTTGAGAACAAGGTTGTGGAGGGAAAGGCATATCAGATGTCCTTCTTTTCTAATGGGGCAAGTGTTGGATTATACAGGACAACTCTTCATCCATACAAGCTTATATTCCAGATGAAAATAAAGGTTAAGTTGGTTGAGAATGCTGCCATAACCCTTCATGGTTATCCATAACAAATTTGAGCGATATTAATCAACACACGCATGATTCAGACTTTTTGGTTGGTTAGTAATGTGTTTTGCACCATTATTGATGTTTTTGTATAAATTTTCAATTATATTTGAGTTATTACTACTTTAATTTGATGGGGATATGTTGCAGATGTTATTGGATTAATGACTGGGATTTCAGATGAGAGGGAATATATTAGAGATGGCAAAATAAATAAAATGATTTTGATGGAGTTGACTGATGAAAGGTGCGTTGAATATTATAATGGCACAGTACAAAATATTTATCATGGACAGATGTTTTGAATTTAAATTATGTATTAATAGTGGGAAGATCGAGTGTGCTCTGTTTGGTGATTATTTGACAACGATGTGAGTTTCATCGTTGAGAAGTCTTGTGCTAAACTTGTGGCTGATGCTAAGGTTAGTTTCAACATCAATGTGTGTGCAAGTAACAAATTGCAGTCAAGTTATTTTATGGGTATGATTAGTACTTATCTGTCATGTTAACATTTTTAACTACTTTGAATGTGCAGGGTGAAAATGCTGGTTTTTATCCATCTGAGTTGAAAAATCTCATTGGTCGCAAGATGCTTTTTGTGGTTGACCATTCATCCAGTGCAGTGGCGAGGTCTAATGGATCTTATCGTGTAGGAGGGTTGAAGGGGAGAAAAACACAAGAAGG